>ERZ888423.3-NODE-3-length-214373-cov-28.203338_pt1 | contig 214373 bp, 202 predicted proteins | sample MGYA00520523_ERZ888423 | MGnify/ENA primary metagenome ERZ888423 (study PRJEB32303, sample SAMEA104408611) | aquatic metagenome | biome: Brackish water; feature: Pelagic; material: water | place: Baltic Sea | collected 2014-06-08T10:24:00 | depth 30,27 m ...
GCCGGACGGGCGAACCAGACGGTGGGAAAGCGCGCGTAATCCAAACTGCCGGACGACAGTAATCCTGTCGATAGCCGACAGAGCCTCGTTAACGCCATCAGGCAATTCATCGCCGCAAACGTTCATTTGTTGCGGCAATCGGAACGACCGCTTTCGGAGCCAACCCAAATAAATTCACGCTGGTTGTCGCACCATCTTGAACTATCCCTATCTGCATGAAAGCAGGCACACTTATCACGACGACCGCCGCCTTGAATTCGTTCCGATTGGAACATATATTGTTCCTATCGGAACTTAGGAGCAGGCCATGTCAGCCCTCGATAACATTACGTCCGAATCTGCTCGGATCGCGCACGTCATTGGGTTGTCGCACCCCAAGCTGATATCAAATCAGATCTTGGCCCGCCGTGTGGCAAAGGGTTTGCCACCCAGCACTGCGGGCGTATTGGCGCGCTACATAGACCCCAAAGGCCATACAGTCGTTGCAATGGATATCGTTCCCAAAACAACGCTTCACACCCACACAAAATCAAAGCGAAATCTGAGCAAGGATCATAGCGAGGTCGTCTATGTACTGGGAAAGGTCGTGGCGGAATCGTTCAGGCTTCTGCGAGACCCTGAAAAGGTACTCACTTTCCTGACGAAACCCCATCCAATGCTTGAAGGAGACAGCCCATTCGAACTCGCGAAGAGTTCAGTGGCGGGGGCCGAGGTTGTGATGAATCTTTTGGCTAATGCTGATGCCGGTACAGCGGTCTAAGTGACCCACCGAAAACTCGAAAGCGATAAAGTTATCTATCGGATTGGCGACGCCTCCGGTCGGTTTCCGATATTCAGCGGCGAGGGTTCCAAACTGTCAGACGGGCGCTGGCATCAAAAAGGACAGGATCCAATTTATGCCGCCGAGCACTTGAGCCTTGCGATGCTCGAAAAGCTTGTGCACCTAAATGGCATTTTTCCGACCGGACAACACAGTATAAGCATCACGATCCCAAGCAGAACGGCCTATGAGGTCGTAACCCCCCATCAGATTCCGCAATGGTACGATGCAACAGGGAATGCGGCGCGTGCGTTTGGAGCAAAATGGTTCGATGAAAAGCGGTCTTGCATCCTGATCGTTCCGAGCGTTGTTGCGCGCATCGAAAACAATGTTCTGATCAATCCGCGTCACTCGGATTTCAAAGCCATTACAGCGAGCCTTGAACAACCTGTGACTTGGGACAATCGACTATTCTCTCCGTGAGTCGCCAGCTGAGCGGAATACTAGAATTCTCAATACCGAACCGCCCTCCCGAAGCCGACCAGGTTTTCGGCTCGCCCAGATAAAGAAGTCTAAGTGCAATACCCGTCATTCGCCCCATCGTCAGCGATCTCTACATGTGGGCTCCCACCTTAAGAATCCGGGACCGGCAGGGTCGATCCAATCGTGCCGTCGGGCGACCCCGCCGACGCCAGGCCGGCCTTCTCGCCGAAGACGGTCTTCGCGCTTCTCGACGCGAATGTCAGCGCCAGGCAGAAGATGCCATTCCGCTCCAGCGTCCTCGTCCCCCCGGCGCTTCATCTGAACGCAAGGCGAACGCGCGGTGCCAGAGCGGGGGGGTCATCACCTTGGTGTCGAGTGCGTCGGCGTTGGCTATCCAGCGATAGGCCGCACCAGACCAGCGGGCGGATTACCCCGGCATAGAGGGATCATGGGCGCCGGCCCCAGACGTTCAGTTAGGGCGCGCCGAAGATGCGTTCGGTCAGCTCGTCGATTCCGATCCAGTCTCCCGCCCCAACGATCAGCGCATCGACCGGTTGGCCGTCCGGAGACGGGTGTTCAGATGAAGCGGCCATGGCGTTGTCTTTGTTCAGGCGGGCCAATCATCTCAGTAAAGCGCAATCACAAACATCGATAAAGCCTGCCGGGACAAATAGGGCCTGCCGGAACGCCCGGCGGTTCCGCCGCGGCCGGCGGGAATGAGCGGAATCCTCGGCCGGCGTCCGGGCTGTGTGCCAAACGGCTTGACCGGTTGCTCTCAATGGCGAGGAATGGCCGACAGACGGCGACATAAAAAATGCGCTGGGGGAGGATTGAGCATCGCGGGTCAAGCGCCGAACGACGACGCGGCGAAAACCGGCGCGTGGGGTCTTCTCGTCCTGCTGACGATCATCAACGTGCTGAACTTTGTTGATCGACAACTGCTGCCGAGCTTCGCAAACTTCATCAAGCCGGACCTCGGCCTCACCGACACGCAGTTCGGCCTGCTCACCGGCCTGTTCTTCATTGTGTTCTACGCGGTCGCCGGCCTGTTCATGGGCGTGCTGGCCGACACGACGCACCGTGGCCGTTTGATCGCCGGTGCGATCGCTGTCTGGAGCCTGCTCACGGCGGCCTCTGGCCTGGCGAAGAATTTCGTCTCGATGGCGATCCCGCGCGGTTTGATCGGCGTCGGCGAATCAGCCCTCACTCCGACGGCGATGAGCCTGCTCGCAGACCGGTTCAAGCCCAGCCAGCTCGGACTCGCGGCGGGTATCTATTATCTGGGCGTGCCGGTCGGCGCAGGCGCAAGCCTGCTCATCGCAGGCTATCTCGGCCCGGCGATCGGCTGGCGCAATTGCTTCTTTCTCCTCGGCATCGGAGGGCTGGCGTTCGCCGCCTTGATGCTGTTCGTGCGCGACCCACGACCTGTGCGTCAAAAGCATGAAAAGGGGCCGAGCTTTGCCTCGCAACTGGCCGCGCTCGGCGGCGCACTGGCGCGCTCTCCGGCGCTGGTGGCGATCATGGTCGGCGGCGTCTCGCTACACCTGGCGGTCGGCGCCGCCAGTTTCGACCAGCTCTGGTTTGTCGCCGAGCGCGGCTTCGAGCGCGCCGAAATCGCCCAGATCACGGGCTATATCACTGTGGTGGGCGGCGTCGCCGGAAACCTGTTTGGCGGCTTCGTCGGTGACTGGTGGCAGAAGCGGTTCAAGTCCGGCCGGCCGATGCTGTTGTTCTGGATGATGCTGGTGCTGACCCCGCTCCTGATCGCCTACCGGATCGTGCCGCCGGAGTCCCCGCTGTTCTTTCTGGGCGTCGGCGTCGGCATCTTCTCCCTGGCGGCTTTCTACGGTCCGACCTTCGCCTGCGTGCAGGAACTCGCGCCCGGCAAGGCGCGCGCCACGGTGACGGCGTTCTATATCCTCTGCCTCAATGTCGTCGGCGTCGGCGTCGGCATCACGGGTATGGGCATCGTGACCGACATCCTGCGCGCGCAGGGCGCCGCGCAGCCCTATTCCCTCGGCCTGTTGATCTTCACGATCCTCTCCGCCCTCGCGCTGCCGGCCTTCTTCCTCGCCGGCCGCTGGTTCAAACGCGACCGCGACCGGCTACCTGCCTAACGAACGGCGAGCGTGCTCAAAGACTGACGTTCAATCCAAATCGGGCTGCGCGGTGCGATATCGCCGAAGCCTGACAGAGTCTGAATTCTCGTAACAGGCATCGGCACCGCTCGCCCCCCCCCGATCGGCCAGAGTTCTCAGGCGACAGGTCCTTCAGGAAATCCACCTGAAAACCAACCCAAAGTCGCGACCACCTTCACCCGGACACGTCATACCAGAAATGGGTTGCGGTACAGGCGCGGACAGGCTGAAGTCGGCAATCATTGTGATGAATTGTCTGGGTTTTGTGATGATGGACGCGGTATTCAGAGTTTTGAGTAAACTTGCCTTGGGTTTCAGCCTTGCGATCGCGACCCTTTCGTGGGGCAGCGCATCGGCCCAGGGGATGCTTCCAGGAACGTACGATCCGTCAATCCCGACCCTGGAGGCCGTAGCCGGTCACAAGCCAGGCGAGAAAATTTCATCGCCGGTTCAGATCGTGGACTATCTGAAAGCCCTGGAAGCCGCCGACCCGGCCCGTGTCCGTGTTGTTGAGTATGCACGCTCATGGCAGGACCGCCCCCTTGTCTATGCTGTCATCGCAAGGCCGGAAACGATCCGCCGGCTTGACGGCGTAAAGGCCGACCTTGCGCGCCTCGCAAGCGGCGCGGTTATGCCTGCAGCTGAGCGCGACGCACTGATCGTGCGCACGCCTGCCGTGGCCTGGCTCGGATTCGGCGTGCATGGTGACGAAATCACGCCGGCAGACAGTGGTTTGGCGCTCGCATATCATCTGCTCGCCGCGCAGGACGACGACCTGGTGGACGCCATTCTGACCGAAACAATCGTTATCATTGATCCTGACCAGAACCCGGACGGTCGCGCGCGCTTCCTGAGCAGTTTCAACGAAGCTCTCGGTCTCGAACCACAGGCGGACCGGTACGCTGCCGAACACGATCAGCCCTGGCCAGGCGGCCGGTTTAATCACTACCTGGTGGACATGAACCGTGACTGGTTTGCGCTGACCCAGCCAGAAACACGCGGCCGGATTGCCGCCCTGCAGGAATGGCATCCGGTTGTCTTCGTTGATTCTCATGAAATGAGCGGAGACGAGACGTATTTCTTTCCCCCGGCTGCTGAGCCCTACAATCCGTTGATTACTCAGGCCCAGCGCCAGGCGCATGATCTGTTTGGCCGCAATCGCGGTGCGTGGTTCGACCGGTTCGGGATTGCATACTTTACGCGTGAAATCTTCGACGCTTTCTATCCGGGCTACGGAGACATGTGGCCAACTCTCAACGGAGCGATTGCAAAGACGTTCGAACAGGGGTCGCCGCGCGGTCTTGTCTATCTTCGCCGCAATGGCGACCGGCTGACCTTCCGGGAAGGTGTTTTCAACAATTTCATCGCTGCGCTGGCAACTCTCGATACCCTTCAGAGTGAGCGGTCCAAACTTCTGTTGGACTTTGTAACGTTCCGCCGCAGCGCCGTTGAGGAGGGCGAACGCGCCCGCGAACGCTACTACGTCATCGATGAAGCCATCCGGCCAGGACAGGCCGCACGTCTCGCTGGCCTGCTTGCCGAGCAGGGTATTCGCGTAGCGCGCCTTCCCGAAGGCGCCCGGGCGTGTGAGCGGACATATCCCGGAGGCGCGCTTGTGATCGACAGGGCCCAGCCTGCAGGCCGGCTTGCGGCAGCGCTTCTGGAGCCGAATACGCCGCTTCCGGCTGACTTTATCGAGAAGCAGGAACAGAGGCGCAAGGCCGGCCTCGCTCACGAACTCTACGATGTCACGGCCTGGGCTCTCCCGTTGATGGAAGATATCGAACTTTCCCGCTGCCGGACCGCAGACCTTGCAGGCGCGCAGCAAGTCGGGAAGGATACCCCGCTACCGTCCCGCGCGGATCTCGGGTCCGGATTTGGCTATGCTGTTGCCTGGACCGATGCGATCCAGGCGAAACTTGTCTTCGCTGCCCTGAGAGAAGGGCTTGTTGCCTCTTCAACTGACAAGGCTTTTACGGTCAGGGGCCGCACATTTGGCAAGGGCACGACGATCTTCCCGGCCGCAGCTAATCCGGCAGACCTGGCGGAGAGACTGTCCAGACTCGCGGCTGTCAATGGCGGGGAGGTTGTAACCCTTGACACAAGCTGGGTGGAAGCGGGCCCCAACTTCGGCAGCGCCTCGTTTGCACGCCTCAAGCTGCCCTCAATTGCGCTTGCCTGGGACGAGGGCACCACCCCGACATCAGCAGGCGCATCCCGGTGGGTCATCGAACAGAAGTTTGGCGTCGCAGCAACGCCCATCAGGGTGCGCACGCTGGGCTCCGCAGATCTGGACGCCTATGACGTACTGGTCTTGCCAGAGACGACTGACGCCTTCGCAAGCCAGCTTGGCACATCGGGGATCAGGGGTTTGCAATCCTTCGTGGCACAAGGCGGTGTCCTCGTCGCGCTGGGGACAGCAACCGGCGCGCTCGCCGCCGAAGACGTTGGGCTGCTGTCCACCACCCTCGAAAACGCCTGGCTTGAAGAGGCTCCGGCAGCCACTCCGGAGGATCCGAAGCTGGGAACCAGGATCGCCGACAGGGCTCAGTATGATAAGCTGATCGCCGATCCGGAAGCTTCTCCGGACGAAGCACCTGGCGCGCTCGTGCGGGTCGACACTGATCAGGAACACTGGCTGTCTTCCGGATATGACCGCGCAATTGCGTTGGTTACCGGAACTGAAATCTACACGCCGTTGAATGCCGCCAAAGGCGTGAACGTCCTTATGTTTGCGCCGGCCGACCGATTGGTCGCAAGCGGATATATGTGGTCGGAGAATGTCGAGCAGCTGGCCTATAAACCCTACCTCATGATTGAGCCTCATGAAGACGGGCTCGTTATAGCCTTCACCCAGAGCCCGACACTGCGCGGATATCTCGGCGGCCTGGACCTGCTGTTTGCAAATGCCATCCTGCTCGCTCCGTCGAGAGCCGCTTCATCGGCAAACTAGCCCGGATTTCTCACACCAATCCACCCTCGAGGTTGATTTCCTGGCGGTCGGGTCCCTTTGCGGACGGCTCGGCACAGGTCCGCTTGTTGGCCCGGACCTGCTGGGGAGAAACGACCCTCTGCGGACATTCGCTGGGCCCACTTACCGCCGCATGTTACCCGGAATCCGCAGGAGGAGGCGACCGGCCCGCGACCTATCCCGTCACGCCATGCTCGCCATACATTGTTGGCGAACTGGCTGAAGCGATCTTGCCGCGGATGAATATCCGGAAGTCCTCGCTGTACCAGCCTGAACGTGTCGTCCACCAGTTCTGGACGCCCGGATAGGCAAGGATGTCGTCGACGGGCGCCTCCAGTCCGTGCCAGATACGGGCGTCCAGGAGGCCCTCCCGCCATTGAAACAGATGCTCGGCCGTTGCGGTGTCAGAGGGCCCCGGATCAGAGGGCATCGTAGGCGTCGTCTTCGGGATTGCTCCAGACGACGGCGAAGCTGGGCTCGGAGCCGGCGAGCGCGGCGCGGGTCACCGCGCGACCCTGATCGCGGGCGCGCAGGAAGTCGACGAAATCCTCAATCTCGGCGATGCGCTCAGGCGAGAGGGTGCGGATTTTTTCGATGAGGGCCTGGCTGAAGCCGGAATGGCTTTGGGCGTGGGCGGGCATGACAATCTCCTTAGGAAGCGGCGGGCTCAGGGCTGGTGCGCTCGTCTGGTCTCTGGCTCCAGAGGCGGGCCTGGTGCTGGAGGATGAGGCCCTTGAGGACGGTCTTGGCGGTGGCCTTCTCCTCGGCGTCGAAGCGATCGACGGCCTCCAGGATGAGCTTCAGGTCGTCATCCCTGGGGCCGCGCGGCGTGTCGTCGAAGACCAGCGCATCCGCGCTGACCGATAGAGCAAGGGCCAGGCGGCGAATGACGTCGAGGGTGGGCTGGCAGCCGCCGCCTTCGTAGCGCTGGATCTGGGTGAGATGGACGCCGACTATTTCGGCGAGCGCCCTTTGGGAGAGTCCGCGATCTTTGCGCAAGGCGTTGAGCTGGTCGGGAAATGCCATGGGGCGACACTTTGAAAATGACGCGGCCATCCTGACGGCTCCTTTCTGGCAGGTAGGTTGATATGAAGCGTATAAGCTGTATTCGGTGATGCGTACATAAGGTCTTGACTGTACTCTGCAGGAACCGGGTGACCTGCCCCTGGGTTTTCAGACCAAAGTCTCGTTGCCTGGAGACCGGCAGTTTAGGGCCAGGTTGGCACCGATTGCCATAGCGGGCGGCGGGCAGGATCGATCCGATGCTGCCATTGAGCTACTCACCGAGCAATCGGGTCAGCATTCTGCGGATATGATCCTGGCCGCCAAAAAAGACGGCGAGCACCCGAACAGGTTTCACATCTTCATCTATGTCGAACCACACAATGGCCTGACCAATTGTCAAATGGCGCAGCCCGGGCAGCATTTCGTCGTGCAGCGTTCCGCGACAGGGCAATTGTGCCAATTGAGTGATGTCTGCGCGGATCGACTGCACGCGCGTTTCTGCGCGCACGATGGCTGTCTCGGTATCATCGCCAAAGCCAACATAGCTGTCGACCAGAAATTCGAAAATCAGTGTGAAGTCATGTCGGGCATCGGCCGCGAAAACGACCTCATATGCCATGTCTGGCGCGCTTGCGGGTCGCTGCGTCCGAAATGGCGTCCATCATGTCATCGTTGGATACGAACTTTCCTCTTCGCCGTTCGAGCAGAAGAGTTCGTAAGGCCTCAAGCTCTAACTCGTCATTTTCGAAACGAACGCGCAACAGTTCCAGTCCTTGCTGTAAGGCAGCGCTGAAAGATGGAAATCGCCCCTTCTCGACGAGCTGGCGTGCGAAGGCGTCCTGTTCGTCGGTGAGCGAGATCGAGGATTTGACAGTCATGAGCTCTCTCCTTGTGGCCTTACAGCACTACTGGGTAGCACCAAATTCAAGTCCGCGCAGGCTCGCCTTCGATCGGCCGCGCCATGCCAGTTGCATGCCTCCCCTTTAGCCGCCTGCGCAGCGCAGCGGCGTGAACAGGGAACGAGGGCCACCAGGAGACGGACCGCCACTTGAACAACCGCGCCGAAAATTCTCACCAGCCTTTCCGCCGACGGGAGCGGGCGATGTCGCGATTCAGGCGAATGCGAAGTCTTCAAAAATTCGCCTCAGTCCATTCGTCTGTGCACAACCATTTCAATAATCAGAGAAATATCGAGAGGAGGGCCGGCTTCAAATCGCTACGAGACGCCGCCCTTCGCGAATGGCGCGAACTTCTCGTTGTCTAGCACCTGCTGACCCGCGAATAGCGGAGACGGGTACGCATTGGACAGCACCCTCGAAACCACGCAAATCGATACGCAGGTGTCAGTCGCAGAACTGGCCGAAATCCATGCCGCAACCCATCCCGGCGCGAGGCTGAACAAGCGCTCGAATGACGCGCTGGAGGCAGAACAACCGGGCCTGACAGGGGGCATCTATCAGCGTCGGGTTTCCAGGAACGGGCCTTGATGGAGAGGCGCACCCGGATTATATAGAAAACATTCTAGAATTGGAAACTCAAATGGCCCTTAGCATCAAGACCGATGAAGCGGACCAGCTTGCGCGCCAACTGGCAGCCTTGACAGGAGAGACGATGACCGAGGCGGTGACAAAGTCTCTGCAGGAACGGCTCGAACGGCTGCAAAAGCTGGCACCTGCTGATCCCAAGGATCTTGCGGCGCGCATCCTTGCAGCGGCGGCTGAGTTCCGGAAGAAGTATGACACCCGTCCTGTCACACAGGAAGAATGGGACCGGGCGTGCGGCGACACGCCGGAAGAACGCGGGTTCTAATGAACGACATCGTCGTCGATACGTCCGCTATCATCGCGATCCTGTTTGATGAGGCTGGCGCGGCAGGCCTCGCCGAAAAGATGGCGCGCGCTTCATCGCGGGTGATGTCGGCTGCCAACTATGTCGAGCTTGGAACCGTGCTGGCGGGGCGCCGGGAAGGCGCTCCAGAGCGTATCGCGGCAGACCTTGACCGCGTTCTCAGCCAGTTCGATGTCACCATCGCCCCTGTGACACACCCTCTCGCACGCGATGCCCTGACGGCACGGGTGAAGTTCGGGAAAGGGTTTGGAGCGCCTGCTGGTCTGAACTACGGAGACAGTTTTGCCCACGCGCTCGCCAAATCATTGGACGCACCTTTGCTCTTTGTCGGGAATGATTTCTCGAAGACGGACGTCCAGATTGCCTGAGGATAGATACGGATGGCTGTAGCCAGTTCAAACGCTCGCATAGGCTCCAGCTTCGATGAGTTCCTGAAAGAGGAGGACATGTTAGGCAATGCTGTCGGGCTAGCGCTCCTGCGTGTGTTCGCCTGGAAAATTCGCGAGGCCATGAAGGCCAAAGCCATCACAAAAGTGGAAATGGTCAAGCGCATGAAGGCCAGCCGTAGCGAGGTCGACCGGCTCCTTGATCCGACCAGCGACAAAGTGGAACTGGCCACGTTGGTGCGCGCGGCTGACGCCGTAGGTCACAAGCTGAGCATCGATCTGGTCGCCTGATTACCCCATCAAAATAATGTCTCTGATCGGCCCGAACGCCTCAAGGCTGAAGGGCTGCGCCTCGCGAAAACACGCGGCCGTCCGGCCCGCTCCGAAGAGGGGCTGACCATGGGGTGAAAGGCACAGTGTGGCGACACCACTCTGACAAGAAAAACCCTTCGAGACCAGGATAGCGAACTTACGGCGCAGGTCATCATCCGCATTGATCAGCGAGCGGATGGCTGCTTCGATCTCTTTCAAGTGGCTTTCAATCGAAGAAAAGCGCTGGCGGACATGTCGCTTCAAGAGCGAAGAAGTCAGATTCTTCTCGCGGTTCCTGGCGGCGGTGCGGTCTTTGATGAGGGCGGTCCGGGCGACGTTCAGGTCCTTGAGATCACTGATGATCTCCGACGGCGCTGCGCGAACGCCGGGTTCAACCAACGCGCCGAAGCGCTTGGCCTGGCGCGGGTTGACCTTGCAAAGTGGCAGGCCAGCTTCGCCCTTCGCGCGCTCGAACGCGCGGTGATAATGGCCCGTCGCCTCGAAAACGAGGCGGGCGACTGGCTTGCCAGCGATCCATTTCAGGATCGCCCTGAAGCCTTTTGGCGTGTTCTCAAACTGGCGGTGATCGCCCGCCGGGTGAAGGTGGACGTCGAGAGTGTCTTTCGAAACGTCAACGCCGATGGTAATCTCTGTCATTGTTCCTGCCTCTGCTTGTCATGCGGGCCTCAAAGCCCCTGTACCCGTTCAGGCCGATGGGAAAGACGAGGGCGATCAAACTCTGACTCGGAGCGTAAAAACCTCCTGCCTCATGACGATCCGTCCCTCGTCGCCGTCCGGGAGCTGTCACTCCCGGCGGCGGTGCCAATATCTCCCAATCGGCAGGGAAAGTCATAAGACAAGCCTCAGTCAGGCGACTGGTCACATTCAGAAGCGCCGATACGCCCACCCCCGCGGCAAGAGCAGGGGCTGCCCGCGCAATCCTGAGCCGCCTGCTCCCGACATTGCATCTGCCCAAACAGGCGCGCATAAACCGGCAAAACAATCATGTCGGGAGGAATTCATGGCGGACCTGCTGGCGCTTTCGCGAAGCGCGATTGATGAGGGAAAGGGTGTCGCCGAAACTGGTCCGCTTAACCGGATTACGCATGAACTGTCTGAGATCGCGGACGGCCTGGCGATGGTCGAAGCGTTCTCGCACTCAATCGTGTTCCGTACTGATGACGGCCTTGTTGCTTTCGACACATCTAATGAGAATGGCGGGGAAAAAGCCGTAAAAGCCATCCGGGGCTGGGCCGCCGATCCCTTCCACACGATCGTCTACACCCACGGCCATATCGACCATGTCGGCGGCTGCGGAGCCTTTGTTCACGATTGTGCAGCCTGCCGGGCGCCGGCGCCCCGCATTGTCGGGCATGAGAATGTTCAGAAACGTTTCGAGCGCTACAATCTGACCAATGGCTACAACAAGGTCATCAACGAGCGCCAGTTCGGCCAGTTCAGGAAGCGCGGTTATGACCTTGCCGGAGACGCCCGCTTCCTGCCGTCAACGACACCCGCTCCGGATACCATCTACAGCGACGCGCTCGCCCTGAATGTCGGCGGCATGGATATTCACCTTCATCATGCGAAGGGCGAGACCGACGATCACACCTGGGCATGGGTACCGAAGCACAAGGCCATCTGCGCGGGTGACTTCTTCATCTGGAACTTCCCGAACGCCGGCAATCCTCAGAAAGCACAGCGCTACCCTCGCGAATGGGCGGCAGCTTTGCGCAGCATGGCAATGCAAGGCGCAGAACTGTTCCTGCCCGCCCACGGGCTGCCGATCGACGGCGAGGCCCGGATCCGCGCGGTCCTGACAGAAGTGGCGGATGTTCTCGACAAGCTGGTGAACGATACGCTCGACATGATGAACGACGGCGCGCGCCTTAACGACATCGTGCACACTGTGAAGGTTGATCCGGCGCTTCTGGAGAAGCCCTACCTGCGCCCGGCCTATGACGAGCCGGAATTCATCGTGCGCAATATCTGGCGCCTCTATGGAGGCTGGTACGATGGTAATCCGGCGCAGCTGAAACCTGCCCGTGATCAGGATCTCGCCCAGGAAGTGGCGCGCATGGCCGGTGGTCCGGTTGCACTGGCCAAACGTGCAGCAGACCTGTGCGACACAGATATCCGCCTGGCTTGTCACCTCGCAGAAATGGCCGCGCTGGCAGACCCTGGAAATGCGTCAGTGCACGCCTATCGCGCAGATGTCTTCCAGCGGCGGCGTGACAGCGAGACTTCCCTTATGGCGAAAGGCATATTCGGGTCAGCTGCCAACGCCTCGCGGACGAAGGCGCCGGGCTGAGGCCGATCCGGATGCCGCCGCCGGCGCATCGGCGTCGTCGCGCTCAGGTGTGCCGCCACGGTCCACGCCTTTGATTATCGGTTTGGGTATCGGGGCGGTTCAATTGCATGCGGCTGTCGGTATGCCGGGTCGCCAGGCTGGCTGCGATGATCGGTTTCGGCGCCGGGCAGGGTCACCTCAGTGCGGTCAGTCGGCCGCCTCACGGGAACCCGTCCGGCGTTCGCCGGAACCCGGCAAAGCCGGGCCAGCGCGTGTCATGGCCGGGCCCCTGTGGATCTGGTGCGCGAAAACGCGGTTCTCGCTACGGCATCGATGAAACCATTTGTGTGGGTCGATGCAGGTGTGTCCGCCATCGTGACGGCGCAAACGCTGAACCGTGCCTTTCCCGGCAACGGCGCGCTCTGCAGCTTACGGTTCGCTACCAGCGACGCGGCGGCGGATTTCGGGACCGCCGTCAGCAGATCGCTGCACTCAGCCATGTCGGCGCACCCGCTAAGGCTGGCGATCCGATACTTTGGAAAACCGCGGTGCTGCAGCATGTTTCGCTGATCGCGCGGCAACCCTTCCTGGAACAGGTTGTCGAAACCTGGAACGACCCAATCATAGCTGAGCATTTCGTCGTTAAAATCGCCTGCGCCTTCTATCGGATGCCCTTGCCGAAACAGGACAACATACGGCTCGGAAATGATCCTCCGGACGATCAGCGATTTGCGATGTTCGAGATCGCGGACTACGTTCTGGTGAAACAGCAGCAAATCCACCCGCTGGCGTGCGAGCTGCTCAACCGCCAGCGCCGGCGCCATGACCTGGAGAGCGACATGGACCTCGGGGTGATCTGCGCGGAAATCAAGCAGCGCCCGATGACAGATGGCATCAACAATGACCGGGCCGCATAAGACATTGAGTTGGTCCGCGTTCGCCGAAATCGCTGCGATCACGTCCTCGGAATGCGCCAGCAGGCCAGGCGCCCGGTTGAGCAAACGCTGTCCGGCCGGGGTCGGCGCCAATGAGCGGGTTGTCCGCTCGATCAGTCTTACATTGAGGCCGTCTTCAAGGCTGCGGATGCTCTTTGTCATGGCCGAATGGGACAGGCCTAACTCCTCGGCAGCTCGCGAAAAGCTGCGAAGGCGACAGACCGCTTCAAACCGGCGGATCAGGACGAGGTCAAAAGACATGTTCCATTTAGTACATAATAGCTGCACATTATTCAATTGTGATCCGTTCTGACCTGCTGCACCCTGCTTTTGCAGGCAGGAGCGATCTCATGAGTGTCCAACAGGCCATGAACCTTCCGATTGAACTGATTTCGATCAGTCTGTTTCTTGCGATGATCGCGATCGAACTCGTCGCCATCTTCGTGTTCCGCGCCAAAGGCACCTACGTCGCCAAGGACAGCCTGCTGGGTATTTTTCTCGGGTTCGCCAGCGGGCCTGCCAACGCACTGACAGCGTTTATCACTTTCGGGCTGCTGTCACTTGCAGCACCTTTCCAGATGACGAGCATCCCGATCACCTGGGCGACCTTCGCGCTCTGCTTTGTGCTCGATGATCTTCGCTTTTACGTGCACCACCGTATCGCCCATCGCTGCCGCTGGGTCTGGGCGATGCACGTGGTTCATCACTCAAGTCAGCAGTACAACCTGTCGGTGGCGTTGAGGCAGTCCTGGACCAAGCATTTCACCGGCACGATGATGTTGAAGATCCCTCTGGTGCTGATCGGGTTCGATCCCTTGCTGGTGACGTTCTGCGGGGTGCTCAACGCCACCTACCAATTCTTCCTGCACACCGAAACCATCAACAAAATGCCGCGCTGGTTCGAAGCTGTCTTCAACACACCCTCTCATCACCGCGTGCATCATGGTGCCAATCCTCGCTACCTGGACGCAAACTATGCCGGCACGCTGATAATCTGGGACCGTCTTTTCGGAACGTTTGTAGCCGAAGAAGCCGCTGATCCGCCTGCTTACGGACTGGTCAGGAACCTCGAGACCTACAACCCCATCAAGGTCCTCTTCCATGAGTATGCGGGAATCGCGCGCGACGCGCTCCGGCCAGGGCTGACCTTCGGACAGCGACTACGTTACATATTTGCGCCGCCTGGATGGAGCCATGACGGTTCTCGCCAGACCAGCGAGTCGATCATGCGCGCAGCGGGTATTGTCCGCCACAAAGGCCCTCAACGAGCGCGATCGGTGCCTGCAGAGTAGGCGGAGCGCTATGCCTCTTCATTATGTGCTGTCAGAAATCCCGATCTGCATGGCTGCCATCTGGGGCGCACATCGCCTGTGGCTGAACAGGCAGTTGCTCGGCTCGGTCGGTGTGATGTTTTATGGCCTGGCGGCACTCACAGGCGTTATTCGCATCACCTCAGGCGCTGAGGACGTACTTGCTCCGGCTCACCGACTTGTTTCGCAGGCCGGCGGTGTCGTCGGGCTGGTTCTCATTGTCTCAGAAATTGCCCGGCTCCGCGGATGGAAGCTGCCGCTCTGGGCGGTTCTGGTTTCCGCAGGCTTTGCAACGTGGGCCGCGCTCAAAGGCGCGGAATGGGCCCCTCTGGTCTTTCTCGGCCTGCTCGCGACAGGAGCGATACTCCTGGCCACGCACGGCGGCGGAATACGTAAAGCATTTCTGGCCATCTGGTTCGCGGTGATGGCGCCGAACATCCTTTTCGTGCGCCAGTCACCGGTCCTGGACCCTGCCGCAAGCTGGCATGCGTATCATCTCATCACCGCAGTCTGGCTGATCGCCGTGATCGCCGGGCTGAAGCAAACCCAGACCGCGTCGTTGAACCGGGCATTGTCAGCCTGAGAGGCAAACCCGGGCCAGGGCTCAGGCGGTCATCGCCCGCGAGCGGCAGAAAGCATGCGATTACATCATGCGTAAGGCTTTGACTTTGGTGCCTGAACGACCTTAACAGATTGTCCTGAAGGACAATTTGCAGGAAGCCCAAACAATGGCCACGATCCAGGACGTTGCCCGCAAGGCCCAGGTGTCGGTCAAGACCGTATCAAGGGTCATGAACCGGTATGAGCATATCTCGCCAAAGACGCGCGAGAAGGTCGAAAACGCGATGCGGGAGCTCAACTATGCCCCGTCGGCGATCGCCCGGCAGATGCGTCTGGGGGACATTCTCAGTATCGGTGTCCTGCTCGCGGACCCGAGCAGCGGCTACCAGTCCCAGCTCAATCACTCATTGCTCAAGGCCTGTTCGAAGGCTCATCGGTACCTCGCCGTTGAGCTATTTGACGAGGAGAATCCCGACTGGCGCGGGCAGGTGGTGCAGTTCCTGGATCGCACAAAGGTGGCCAACATGATCCTTGTGCCGCCCATCTGCGACTCTCACGAGCTTCACGGCCTCTTGCGCGAGCGCGAAGTGCGCTTCGTGCTCGTCTCGCCGACCGGCCCGGTAGCGGGCGCCAGCGCGGTGGCCATGGATGACCGGCGAGCCGCACGAGAAGTTACAGAGCATCTGATATCGTTCGGTCACCGAAGGATCGCGCATATCACCGGGCGCGACGAGCATGTCGTGACAGTCCTCCGTCGTCTCGGCTACCAGGATGCGATCCAGGCTGCTGGCCTGGCGGGTGCCTGCGACGGACTGGTCGTGAAAGGTAACTTTTCCTTCAGGCAGGCGCTCGACTGCGCGGAAGATCTGTTGCAACGGTCCGCGCGTCCGACCGCGATCTTCGCCGCCAATGACCATATGGCCGTCGCCGTGATGATGACCGCGCACAAGATGGGCCTGTCTGTGCCGGAAGATCTTTCCGTCGCCGGCTTTGATGACACCCCCATGGGGCGTTCGATCTGGCCCCCCCTGACGACTGTTGCCCAGCCCTTCGATGAAATCAGCGAAACGGCCGTCTCGCTGCTGGCCGTTAACCGGGCCGGCCCGGCGACCGCCTCTGAAATCCATATCCTCCCGCACGCTTTGATCGCCCGCGGCTCCAGTGGACCAGCGCCAGACTAGACAACAGATTTCTCCAGATGCGGCACCTGATTGTCGCTTTTGGACAGATGTTGTTGACATCGATAGACAATCGTGGATTATCCCTTCCATGCCAGTCCGCCAACAGAGCGGCCGGAGGAAACGGGAGGAACACATGTTTCGTAAACAAGGCCTGAGAACGATTCTTTTAGGCGCATCAATCAGCGTGCTGGCAGCGCAGGCCAGCGCTGCTTTTGCCCAGGAAGGCGCCGCTGCCTCCACCGAAGAAGAAAGCCGGCAGGATGTGGTCGTCATTACAGTCGACCGTCGCGAACAGTCGCTTCAGGACTATGCCGGCACCGCCGCCACCATCAGCGGCGAGGACCTCAAGCTGCTCGGGCTGCAGGATTTCAATGACCTCGATGGCAAGATCGCCGGCCTCTCGGTCTCCAACAATCAGGGCAATATCGAAGTCTATATCCGCGGCGTTGGTTCATCCAATAACACGGAACTTGGTGATCCGGCGGCTGCGACTCATCTGAACGGCGTCTACGTGCCGCGCCCGTCCGGATTTGGCGCTGCCTTCTTTGATATCCAGCGCGTCGAGGTCAATATCGGGCCGCAAGGTACGTTGCGCGGACGCAACGCGACTGCAGGTTCAGTTGACATCATACCCTGGAAGCCGGGCATCGGCGTCACCGACGGCATGATCGAAGGCTCAATCGGCAACTACGATGAATGGCGCCTCGAAGGCGTCGCGAACATCGCAGTGACTGAGAATTCGGCATTCCGCATCGCCGGCTTTGCGATGCAGCATGACAGCTACCTCGAAAACGTGACGCCTCGCAGCTCCGAGCTCGGCCTCACGGTGCCGGCATCCGAAGCCGAAGGCGTTGGCGTCGCCGAAGCCGCTGATGATTTCGGGTTCCGCGCATCCTATCTGATTGAACCGCTCGATGACCTAACGGTAACGCTGACTTACGATCAGATCCAGCAGAAGGGATCTGGTTATACCGGCGTCAACTTTGCAAACCCGCTCGGCAATGGCGTGCGCCCCGAAGACATCGACAATCCGCGGGAAGTCATCGGCCGCGCCTTTACTCCCCGCGAAGACACCGAACACTGGGGCTTCAAGGGTCATGTCGAATATGACGGGGACGGTATCAATGCCGAATACATCGGCTCGATCCGTGATCTCGTTTACGACTATGAGTTCGTAACCCCGGCCGGTCCATATTATGACGGCGTATTCGACACGCTCGGGCCGCTCGATATCGACAACTTCTCCCGGGTCCGCTTCATTACCGATTCGGAGTCAACTGTTCATGAGGCCCGACTTTTCTCAGAAGATGACGCGCGCCTGATGTGGTCGGCGGGCGCCTTCTACTTCACCGAAGCGCAGCGCACCTTCCTCGGCACGACGGGCGACAGGAACCCCTTCTTCACCGGCGTCGAATTCAACCAGACGACCGACACCGAAAGTTTCTCGGTGTATGGGGATGCCACCTTCAATGTGACTGACAAGTTTCGTGTGACCGGTGGCGTTCGTCATACCGACGATTCTAAAGACCGTTTCGGCGTCAACGCCCGCTACCAGTTTATTATCGGGGGGGGGAATTTCTCATGCTGCTTCGGCACCGGTCATGGCACGGAAGGGTTCCAGTTTGCAGGTCTGGACCGAACCATTTTCAATCCCGATGCGGATGGCAACGGAACGCTCACCGACCCTGAAGTCCTGGCATTCTTCTTCAACGGCGTCAGGCGCTTTGGTACGCGCGACGGCCTTGATGACATCTACGGCAATGGTATCGTGACGGGCGACGCGCTGCCCGCCGACCACCCGCTGTGCCAGGGCTTTGCCTTCACCGGTGCATGCTTCAACACTTTTGTCCCGGCGCTCGACGGGCGCATCTCGTTCGCCGTGCTCGGCGGCAATGCCATCGCGCTCCAGAACGGCTCCCTCGACAATGACTTTGTCGACTGGCGCGTGCGAACGGAATACGACCTGACTGAAAACAACCTCATCTACGGCCTGGTCTCGACCGGCAACAAGTCTGGTGGTTTCAATGATAATATTCCGGGAACGGAAGGATTTGGCCTCGCCAGTCCTTCAGGAAGCGCGCCGGCAGCCTTTGATACCGATACGCTTGCGCCGATCTATGATCCGGAAACCCTGACCCTTTTCGAGATCGGCTCAAAGAACAGCTTCGACATCGCTGGCATGCCCGCCGTCCTCAACGCATCAGCCTTCTACTATGACTACAATGACCTGCAGCTCTTCACCTTATTGTCGACGGCGCAGGTCCTGCAGTTCGAAGGGATCGAGCTGACCCCCGACCAGCTCGCCCAGCTTGGCGGCCAGGTTGTCGGGTTCAATTTCAATGCCTCGGATGCCGAAATCTTCGGCGCACAGCTGGAGGGCGAACTCGACCTGCCGAACCAATGGAGCCTGAAAGGAACGCTCCTCCTGATGCCGACGGCAAAAGTGACGAATTCTGTTCAGGTGCAGGATGCGCGCTTCCAGGCAGATGTCGATCCGGTCAACTCGGTCAACCGGTCAATCGAAGGCAATCGCCTGCCGCGCACACCGAAGATCCAGCTGAACGGTTCGGTTTCAAAAGTGGTTGATACTGATTTCGGCAGCTTCGACGGGATCGTTTCCTTTGGCTACCGGTCTTCTCAGCACCTCACCATTTTCAACGGCGTTGATTATGCTAATCGGACCAATCCGGCCCTCAGGCTCGATGACGAGGTCGATGGCTATTGGACATTTGATGCGGGTGCCGGATTCAGTCCCGAAAAGGGCAACTGGCGTCTTGAAGTCTATGCGGCAAACCTCACAGATGTGACAGAGCCGCAAGGCCTGATCATCACGCAGTTCGACAACACACGCTTCTTCAACCGTCCGCGGACGTTTGGAGCGCGCGTCCGGGTTCATTTCTGATCACCCGTTGCCGGCGGGAGGCAGCTCAGGCAGGCCTCCTGCTGGCAACGCAAGTCAGACGTGCCAGTGGCACGCGCGGCACGGGCCGCCAAAGGAGAGGATCGTATGACCCGCCTAGCCAACTGCGTTGCCGGGTTGTTTGTGGCAGCGGTGCTCTCCGATCCGGCTTGGGCCCAGACCCAGCCTGCCGACAGCTGGGCCCTTGTCTGGTCCGACGAGTTCGACGGCAAGGGGATTGATCCGTCGAAATGGGGCTTCGAGGTCGACTGCTGGGGCGGCGGCAATGAGGAACGCCAGTGCTATACTGCGCGCCCGGAAAACGCCTTCGTACAGGACGGCCGTCTCCAGATCGTGGCCCGGCGCGAAACTGCAGTAGGGCCCGCTCTGCCGGTCCATCTCGACGACGCTCTGCCGGAAACGGAACGTGGCAAACTTGCCGCAAAGCCCTTCACCTCCGCGCGGTTGACGACGAAGGGGAAGGCAGACTGGACCTACGGACGGTTTGAAGTGCGCGCCCGCGCGCCGGAGGGGCAGGGCGCCTGGGCAGCAGCATGGATGCTGCCGAGCGAGGAGCGATACGGCGCCTGGGCTGCGTCGGGCGAAATCGACATTCTCGAACTCGTCAACCAGGGCGCCGAATGCAAATCCTGCGAAGACGGCAGGGAAAACCGGGTGTTCGGCACCATTCACTATGGCGGCGAGTGGCCACGCAACAGATACAAGGGCAAGGACACTCCGCTGCCCTCGACGGATGACAGGTTCAACGTTTACGCTGTTGAATGGCAGGAAGGCGAGATTCGCTGGTTCGTGGACGGACAACTCTACTCAACTCTGACCCGGAAAGACTGGGGATCCGAGGCGGTGTTTTCAAAGCTTCCCAAGAGCGCACCATTTGACCAGCCATTCTACCTCATCCTGAATCTCGCGATCGGCGGCAATCTCGCCGAAGATACGAACGAAGGCGGTGTGTCACTCGAAGGTTTCCCGAAGACATTCGAGATCGACTGGGTCCGTGTCTACCAGAAGCCCCGCGACGAGACTGGGCACTAGGCGATGATCACTGCCTCGCCGACACGTAGCGAAGACCGGGTACCTTTCAGCCATATGCTGATCTACGGGACCGGCGCATTTGTGAACAACCTCCTCGCGGGTGCGTTCGGCGCTATGATGATCATCCTGAATCTCGGGCTCGGGATGGACCCCGCGCTGGTAGGCCTGGTCGCCTCGATCCCGCGCTTCTTCGACGCCCTGACCGATCCCGTCATGGGATACATCTCGGACAATACACGCAGCCGCTGGGGCCGGCGCCGGCCTTATATCTTCGTCGGGGCCATCGCCGTCGGGATTGTATTCATGGCGATCTGGCAATTGCCCGACGGTCAGAGCGAGATGTTCTATTTCTGGTTCTTCCTGGCGGGATCACTGCTCTTCTACACGGCTTACACGATCTTCGCGACACCATGGGTAGCGCTCGGGTATGAGATCACGCCGGACTATCATGAGCGCACTCGGCTCATGGGCACCCAGAACTTCATCGGCCAGCTGGCCTATTTCATTCCCCCGTGGCTCCTGCCGCTGATGCAGGATACGCGCTACTTCGACAATATGGTCGACGGCGCGGGCGGCCTTGCGATCGCGCTTGGCGTCCTGATGATCGCCGGAGGCGTCCTTCCCGCCATCTTCCTGCGCGAACGCGCTCGTATCATTGCGATGGCCGAAATGCCGATGTCAGCGCGCCAGCCAGGTTGGTCGATCTTTCAGACGGCGGCGCACCGTGTCCGGGACTTTTTCGAGGGCTTCGCCAAGGCTCTGAGCTTCAAGCCCTTCCTCAAACTCTGCCTTGCGACATTCCTCGTCTTCAACGGCTTCATCCTGGTCGCATCTTTTTCGACTTATGTGATCATCTACTACGTCTGCGCCGGAGACACCGTGAAGGGAGCAGAATATGCAGCCTATGCCGGTACGCTCGGAACCCTTTCCACTTTCATCGTCATCGCGTTCGTGACCTGGCTCGCCACCCGCATCGGCAAACGGCTGACTTTTGCGATCTCGACCAGCATCTCGGTGCTGGGCTATGTCCTCAAATGGTTCTGCTACCAGCCGGACAATCCCTGGATGGTCGTACTGCCAGCCCCGCTACTGGCTTTCGGGCTGGGCGGCCTCTTTACGCTCATGCCCTCCATGATGGCAGATATTGTCGATCTCGATGAACTTGAAACCCATGAGCGGAGAGAGGGTATGTACGGTTCAATCTACTGGTGGGTGGTGAAGCTCGGAATGACCGCTGCGCTCGCCGGCGGCGGCTTCCTGCTGAACGCGACGGGTTTCAAGGTTGAACTGGGCGGCGCGCAGGCCGGATCTACGATCACCCTGCTTCGTTTGTGCGATGCCTTCATTCCGGTTATTGCTTCGGTAATTGCTATCTGGGCTGTCGCGACACTGGGCATCGACCAGCAAGCCGCCGAGAAGACACGTAAGGCGCTCGACGCGAGGCGACACACGCCTGATCCGGTTGCAGCCTGACCTTAACTGGCAACGAAGACCCATGAACACACCGACCCTGACCCTTACCGCTAACAGTGCCGGCCTTCCGCCTGCCGAGGACCTGGTTGACGTCCTACTGTCGAAGATGACGCTTGAAGAAAAGATCGGCCAGCTTCAGCAGGTCGATGCAAGCGCAGATCCGCTCCCCGACCACCTCATCGAAGGTGTGCGCGCCGGCCGGATCGGATCGGTGATCAATCTTGCAAACACCGATGCCTGCAACCGTCTCCAGCGGGTGGCCGTTGAAGAATCGCGCCTTTCGATTCCGCTGTTGATGGGGCGGGATGTCATTCATGGGTTCCGCACCATATTTCCGATACCGCTCGGGCAGGCGGCCGCATGGAACCCTGAGCTTGTCCGCGAGGCCGCCAGGATCGCGGCCCTGGAAGCGCGTTCCCAGGGCATACACTGGACTTTTGCTCCCATGATCGACATTTCGCGCGATCCGCGCTGGGGAAGGATCGCGGAGAGCTTTGGTGAGGATCCCCATCTCACCGGCCTGCTCGGAAGCGCGATGGTCGAAGGATTCCAAACAGCAGATCTCTCCGGACACGGAGCGATCCTTGCGTGCGCCAAACACTTTGTAGGTTACGGCGCTTCGGAGAGCGGACGCGACTACAGTGCCACGAACATTCCTGCCAACGAACTGCGCAACGTATACCTCGAACCCTTCCGTAGGGTCGTCCAGGCCGGCGCTGCAACGCTGATGACGTCGTTCAGCGACCTCGACGGCATCCCGGCAACCGCAAACGGCGCGCTCCTGAACGGCGTCCTTCGCGGTGATTGGTGCTTCGACGGACTGGTTGTCAGTGACTGGAATGCAATCAACGAGCTGATCGTGCACGGCCTGTGCGAAGATTCCCGGAGCGCGGCAACCGAAGCGGCACTTGCCGGTGTTGATATGGAGATGGCAGGCGACGCCTATGCCAGCAACCTCGCGAATCTCGTCGAGGAACGCGTCCTTTCCGTCAGCCAGATTAATGCCATGGTCGTTCGCGTGCTCCGGCTCAAACAGAAGCTTGGCCTGTTCGAGCGGCCATATACCGATCCTGCAGGCTTTGACCCGCTCGTTTCAGACAAGGCCCTGGACGTTGCCTATCAGGCCGCCCTCGAGAGCCTGGTGCTTCTCAAGAATGACGGCGCCGTGCTTCCGCTGCGTGTGGCCGGCCTTGGGTCCATTGCCGTGATCGGGCCGCTCGCCGATGCCCCGCACGAGCAGATGGGAACGTGGGTGTTCGATGGGCAGAAGACCGATACGGCCACTCCACTTCAGGCGCTTCGCCAGCAGTTCAGCGGCAAGATTGACGTAAACTACGCGCCCGGACTCGAGACGTCCCGCTCCAGATCGCATGCCCTGTTTGGGGAAGCTGAGACAGCGGTCCGAAACAGTGATGTCGCGCTGGTCTTCCTCGGGGAAGAATCGATCCTTTCGGGAGAAGCCCACAGCCGCGCCGACATCACGCTCCCCGGAGCCCAGTCCGAACTGCTGGCGCGGATCCGGGCTCTTGGTAAGCCGGTTGTCACAGTGGTTCTTGCAGGGCGCCCGTTGGTGCTGTCCGAAAACCTGCCGCATACGGATTCGCTCCTCTATGCATGGCATCCCGGCACGATGGGCGGACCCGCCATTGCGGCGGTCCTGTTTGGTGATGAGGCGCCGCGAGGCAAATTGCCCGTTACCTTCCCGAAATCCGTCGGGCAGATTCCGATCTACTACAATCACAAGAATACCGGACGTCCGCCCAACCCCTCGGAAATGATCCTCATCGACGATATTGAAGTCGGCGCACGACAGACCTCGCTTGGTATGTCGGCATTCTATCTGGACGACGGCTCCGAGCCTCTCTTTCCGTTCGGCTTCGGATTATCCTATGGCAAATTCGAACTCGGAGGTCTTGAACTGAGCCAACAGATAATTGGTTTGTGCGACCGGTTGAAAGTACGAGCAACAGTCAGAAACACTGGCGCATGCTCCGGTTTCGAGACCGTTCAACTCTATGTCAGGGATATAGCGGGTAGCCTGACGCGCCCGGTGAAGGAACTGAAGGCGTTCAAGCGCGTTAGCCTGCAGCCGGGTCAATCTGGGCTGGTCGAATTTGATCTCGGCGCTGCTGATCTGTCCTTTTACCGGCGGGATGGTTCGTTTGGACCGGAACCGGGCAAGTTCTGTCTCTGGGTTGCAACCCGGTCAGATGGCGGCCTGAAAGCCGAGTTTTCGCTCAGCGCGCAATAGCTGCGCATTGTACCGCATGCTTACGTTCAAGACAGGACGGGTTTTCGGAACCAGGGAACATTCTCGTTGTCCTGAATTTGCCCGCTCCCGGACAGGAGAGACCAGTTCGAATTAGGGTGACAGCACGGCCATAGATTTCCGGCGTTCTGCAGTGAATACGAGCCTTCAGAAGATGCCGCGCCGGCCCCCCCTCGCCAGCATCCCCGCCGGCTCCTGAAGCCCACGCCATACCTGGTGTGATCCTCAGGCGCTCAAACCTGTCGTGCCGGAGGTGGGCGAGGTTTGATGTTGCGATGGTGGTCGGCCGGACTGTGTCGGCGCCTCAGTCCAAGGCTCGGCGCTCTGACCGTGATCACTGCGCTGCCCTGGTAGAGGTCGTCTGGCGTGAGCAGACGCAGGGTGCCTTCCGCGGAAAGACCCCTTGTGCGGGGAGCGGTCATAAATGCGCAGCCAGGTGTCCCGCTGAATTGTCGATGTTAAAAGCCAGGCCGGCGCGTCCAGTGATTGCGGCTTAAGGAGACAGAACAAGGATTTCGGGCGGGACGGCACCATCGCCTTCCCGAAAGCAAAGTCCCGTCGCCAGGACGTAAGGATTTGGTCAGGACGCTGAGGTGGCGGCAGCTCGAAAGGTGACTGCGCATTCCGCGTTTGTCCGGCCGATCCTGTTGAGGACGCCGTCATCCAGCGGCCTCATGCGCCGACTGCGGACAGAAGCTATGAAGCCGGCGATATGAACTTTGCAAAAGAAGGGATTGACCGATTATCGCCCGTTACAGAAGCCGCTTCTGGCCCGTGTTCTCCACCGGATGCGTCCGCAGAGGCTTTATGAAGGCTGCCGGCGGATTGCGCCGGTTCAGTTCAGGAGGTCCAGGCCTGAGCCGAACGAACCGCTTCCCGCACCTTCCCTGAACCGCTGAGCATGATGATGGCGGCGATTGGAATAAGTGTTACGGACGTGAGCGCCAGAGACTTGTTGAGCGCTGCATCATTCCTGAAGACATAATCTGTGATTGCTGCAACTACAGTCGGACCGAAGCCAAGGCCGATCAGGTTCGCCGCAAGGAAATAGAGCGCAACCGCCTGACCGCGCATTTCATTGGGCACCATCAACTTTGTCGAAGACGTTTATGTGAGGGTTTCTGGAGATTGTTGCCTTAAGCCGATCGCGGCAATCGAGGAGGGCGTGATCTGTTTTGCGTCCGTTTTTTCCGCAAGGTCATGAGATGTTGGTTCGCAGAAAACCATCATTATGATAAAAAAAAGCCCGCCGGTGAAGCGCTTAAATCCCGGACTGCGTATTGGGCCCGTTTAAGACAACCGATGAAGTTTCGCAGCAGTGTCAGCAGACGGTCAGCTTTACACGAAATAAGAATGTAAATACGGTCCTGGATCATCTGATTGAAGACTCTGGAGACCATAGATGAAAGTCCTGCTCGGTTTCGCTGCCATAGCGGCCTCGTCTGCCCTCGCTCTGACCGCTGCGGCTCAGGGGCTCACAGAAGACATATTCTTCGACATCGAGAATAATACTGAAGCGACGATTTCAGGCTTGTATCTCTCCAGTTCTGACGATCCGGAATGGAGTGAAGACATTGCGGTCGATTTTATTGAGCCGGGCGAAACCATGGAAGTGTCTGTCACGGACAATCTGCTCGATTGCTATTACGACCTGGCTATCGAGTTCTCGGACGGCGACGTGCTGGCCTATGGCGAGGTCAATTTCTGTGAACTGGATGGCGAGACGCTTGAAGTCAGCCAATAGGTTCTCGTCCGCGACCTTGCCAGCAGGGATGTCCTGTCCCGGTAAACGGTCCTGAAGGTCGCAAAGGCTCAACCTGTCAAAAATCCCATATAGGCGCGGACATTTATGCTGCGCGCCCCGGTGCTGCATCCATTGAAGGGCAGAAATCGGTGCCTTTGACGCATGCTGAGACCATTGTCTCATCCCGGCAGAGGCTGAGGCCAACGACCTGGCAGCGCCGGAGGAAAACGCTGTGGCTGCATGGCCCCAACCAAACAGCCTCCGAGGTTACCGGCGCGGTTCAGATCACGCCTCCGGCAATCCCCCCTGGAATCCCAAAAAGAAAATGGCCCCGGTGAGACAGGCGAGTCCAGGCGCGACTGTGTTGGCGAAGGCGAGCATGGCAGCATAGGGCAGCATGCAGGCCATCGGGAGCAGGATGACGCGGCTACAGGCATCTGTGGTGGATTTTGAAAACCGCCGGTCTGCCAGCAGGCCGCCGCACATCAGGCTGATCATCATTCGATCAATGAAAGAGCGCATCTGTGCCAGCATCAGGACGAGCACTGCGTACCAGGCATAGAAGCCGGCTTTGGGCGCCTCGGCGATGCCAGCTGGCGGATTGGGTCGGGCTGTCAGCTCCTGTCCTCCCGGTACAATTCTTTCGTGTGCTGGCGCCGCGATTCTACGGCCTGAAAGAAACCCTCCCTCAAGGCGTGTTTCAGTACAGGGCCATGGGGGGGTATTGGTCGACCGGTCTGGTTGAACAGGGAGCGCTGATGGCGCCTAGATCATTGCTGCGCCTTTGGCTGCGATCATGATGGTCGGCGTGTTGGTGTTGCCGGACGTAATCTGCGGCATCACCGACGCATCGATCACCCTGAGCCCGTCGAGCCCCCTCACGCGCAGCCTGGCGTCGACGACCGCCATGGGGTCATCGCCGCGCCCCATCTTCGCCGTGCCCACAGGGTGGAATATCGTGGTGCCGATATCGCCGGCGACCTGGGACAAATCCTTGCCGGGTGAAGAGCGGCCGGGGACGTATTCCTCAGGGCTGAACCGGGCAAGTGCAGGCTGTTGCATGAGCCGCCGCGTCAGCTGAATTGCCTCGGCTGCTACCTGCCTGTCTTCGTCCGTATCAAGATAGTTCGGGTCGATCACCGGGGCGGCGCCGGGATCTCCGGACGCGACCCTGACCGACCCCCGCGAGGTGGGGCGCAGGTTGCACGCCGCCACCGTAATGGCCGGAAACCGGTGCAGGGGCTCGCCAAACTTGTCGAGCGACAAGGGCTGAACGTGAAACTGGACGTTTGCCCGCGCCTGGCTTTCATCAGAGCGCGCGAAAATGCCGAGCTGTGACGGCGCCATGGTCAACGGGCCGCGCCGGCGCACGGCATAGTCCAGCCCCATCTTAACTTTACCGAACAGCGAGTAATAGATCTGGTTCAGCGTTTCGGCGCCAGAGACCTTGTAGATGGCGCGCTGCTGGAGATGGTCCTGGAGATTGGCGCCCACGCCGGGCAGGTCCAGGATCGGCGCGATGCCCGCCTGCGCCAGAACAGGCGCGGGGCCGATGCCAGAACGCTGCAGAATTTGCGGGCTGCCGACTGCCCCCGCGCTCAAGATGATCTGCGCACGCGCGGCAACTGTGAAACGCTGGCCGTTTTGCCTGAAGATCAGTCCCGACGCCCGGCCGTCAGTGACCGTTACACGCTCGATCAGAGCGCCCGTTTCCAGGCGCAGGTTGCTGCGGCGCCGTGCGGGCTTCAGAAAGCCCCGCGCGGCAGACCAGCGGCGTCCGTCCTTCTGGTTGACGTGGAAATAGCCGGAGCCTTCATTGTCGCCTGTGTTGAAGTCCGGCGTTTTCGGGATCCCCAGTTCCGACGCGGCGTCGCGAACGGCGTCCAGGATCTGCCACTGCACGCGGGGCGCCTCAACGCGCCATTCCCCGCCTGCGCCGTGCACCTCGCTTTCACCGAGGAAATGGTCTTCGATGTCGCGAAACACCGGCAATACATCGTCCCACCCCCAGCCCGGCAGCCCGCTATCGCGCCAGGCGTCATAGTCCGCGGCCTGGCCGCGCATTGTGATCATGGCGTTGATTGCTGACGAACCGCCGATCACCTTTCCGCGCGGATAGGCGAGGGCCCGCCCGTTCAGGCCAGGCTGCGGCGTCGTTTCAAACATCCAGTCGGACCGCGGGTTGCCGATCGCAAACAGATAGCCGACCGGCACATGATACCAGATCCAGTTGTCCTGCCCGCCCGCTTCAAGCAGCAGCACCTTTTTTGAAGGATCAGCCGACAGCCGGTTGGCAACCACACAACCGGCCGAGCCGGCGCCGGCCACAATGTAATCGTACTCGCCGGCGAACGGGCGCAGCGCCTCGTTCATCAACCAGGCTGCACGTCAGTGAAGCGGCCGCCGTCCCTGGCGAGGCGCCTGAGCGTTGCGGACGGGGCAAACCTCTCGTCTGCCGCCCCGAGGCGCTCCATGGTTGCCAGGACCGTCCCGGCGCCGACCATGTCGCCGTAGAGCATCGGTCCGCCTTTGTCGGCCGGCCAGCCATAACCATTCAGCCAGACGATATCGATGTCGGAGGCGCGCTGCGCCTTCTTCTCTTCGAGTATCCTGAGGCCTTCGTTGATCATCGGATGGATGCAGTCGGCAATGATCTCATCCTGGCCGGGCGCGCTGCCAGCCGAAACGCCTGTGATTTCTGCGATGATCTTCGCGGTGACGCCTGACGGAACCGGGCGGCGGCTCTCATCATAATCATAATAGCCTGCGCCCGTTTTCTGGCCGCGGCGGTCCAGTTCGCAAAGGGCATCGCGGATCGGGTTTGCCGTCCTGGCGCCTTTCTTCCAGCCGATATCGAGACCGGCCAGATCGGACATCTGGTATGGCCCCATTCGAAACCCGAACGTGTTCAGTGCGGCGTCCACGTCCCAGGGCATAGCGCCCTGCGCGACAAGTCTCTGAGCCTGCGCCTGGCGCGCAAACAGGATGCGGTTGCCGACGAATCCCGGACAGACGCCCACCAGCACCGCGATCTTGTTGATCGTCCTTGCCAGGTCCATACATGTCGCGATCACGTCATTGGCCGTGTGATCCGCGCGAACGATTTCGAGCAGCTTCATCACATTCGCGGGCGAGAAAAAATGCAGCCCGATCACGTCCTGCGGGCGCTTTGTAACGCTCGCGATCTCATCGATGTTGAGCGCCGAGGTATTAGTCGCGAGGATGGCTCCGGGCTTCATAATCCGGTCAAGATCAGCAAATATCTGCTTCTTCAGTGCCATGTCTTCGAACACAGCTTCGATCACCAGATCGCAATCGGCGAGGGCCTCCATCTCCATTGTGCCGGTGAGGCGACCCATGCGTTCGGCGACTTCGGCCTGAGGAAAGCGGCCATTGTCAGCGCTGCGCTGGTAATTGACGCGTACCACGTCCAGACCGCGGTCAAGCGCCTCCGGCTTTTGCTCCAGAATCGAGACCGGAATACCGGCAGACGCAAAGTTCATGGAGATGCCGCCGCCCATCGTGCCCGCGCCGATCACGCCGACTTTCGCAATCTTGCGCCGCGGCGTGCTGGCGGGAACATCCGGGATGATCCATGCATCGCGCCCAGCCTGGGCAATGTAGTCGGAAACTTCAGTGGGTGTCATGGAGATGGCAGGCATCTTGTTCTCTCTGCTTGTTCTTCGCCCCGGTCATGGAAACGCATTTGAAAAGCCTGGCTCATCCTGCTTCCTCATTCGCCTGACAGCGCTCCGCCGAGGCAACCCCGGAGCGCTGCGCGCCGTTGTCAGATGTGCGCGGGTTCAGCGGGTCAGCGCTTCGAGGATTGCAGGCAGCGCGTCCTGTGCCTTTGAACGCATTTCATCATCCGTTGCATCCTGGATCGGATGCGGCACGAGAATATATCGCGCCTCCGGCATGCCGAGTGCGTTGCGCTGGAAATCTGCCGCTTCATCAAACTCTGACGACGCTATGGAGACCGATGGGATTCCCTGGATTTCAAACCAGACTGTGTCGTGCAGACTGCACGTCGTACAGGAACCTCAGTCAGCCAGCGCTTCGACCAGATAATCCACCTGGGCCGCAATATCGCGCCGGATATCGTCCGGGCACGGCTTGGTGAACGTGGGCTTGGTGAACCGCTTGATGGTGATGCCTGGCGCCGCAGCCTTCAGTTGGCGCTCCAGCTCGTCGAGAAGCACATTCCCGCGCGGCTTTCGGATATCCAGAAGCCCGATTGTCCCGCTCAGGGTTCCAGGCCTGGCCGTTACCTGCCGAGCTACGGGTTTTCGTTCATCGGTCGGATCAAGGATTGTTGTCATCTTACATCCTTATTCTGCTTATACTCTGACTGATCATACCCGGTCCCGGCAAAGTCTCTAGCCCAAATCGATCTTTCGCGAGACCGACTGCGATCCGATCTCGCCCGTTGCCCAGCCGTGAAAGGCCGAACTGAACTTGCCGGCGTCGGATCCGGCGACCACGATATGAATGTATTCCTCACCGGCAAACTTCGGCGCTGACGCCCTGAGTTTCTCCGCCCCCATCTTCTCCGCAGTCGCCTTTGGTATTCCGGCGCCCGATGTGTCGCTCGCCACCATCTCGCTAAGCGGGCGCGACGTCACCTCCTGGATCCGCGCGCGCAGCTCAGCCTTCGTATAGTGGCCCTGGCTCATCAGGGTGTCGATGTGTTCGGGGCAAACGACCAGCAGGGCGTCGACGGGTAAGTTTCGCAGTTTCGGAAGGAAGACACTTTCGAGTCCAAGGCCAATGGAGCCTGCGACCTGGCGTGGTTCACGCGATTCCTGGTCAACAATGTGCACCGGCCCGCCGGTCATCGCAAATACGGTGACGACCGAATCCTCCTTGTTGAAACCCCGTTCGACATGCAGGGGCGGCCAGGGCGAGCGCTCTTCATTCTCTGCAAAGCACATGGTGTACTTCATCGGGTTGCCGAGTGTGGACCGCTCGACACCGCCAGGCTTGCCGCCGCCGACATTGCCGACGATCAGGCGCAGGGCACGCCCGATCGTGGCATTGGCACGGTTGCCCGATCCGAGCGCGCCGAGCCCCTTGTTCATGCCGATGCGGTCCCGGATCGGACCATTGACCACAATCACCGGCGCCGCCCCCATTGTCGTGGCCGTCACGCCGTGGATGTTGAATGCGTCGGTACACACCGCTTCCAGTGCGGCGATGAGGACCGGCATGTATTCCGGTTTGCAGCCGGCCATGACGGCATTGATCGCGACCTTCTCAGTGGTAGCCTCTCCCATGTTGGGCGGCACAACCGCGATCAGGTCCTGCGGCGCGCGGTGTGTGCCCCCCAGCATCCTGAGCACGCGTTCAGGCGTCGGCGCAACGAGCGGCAGGCCATCGGAAAAGCCCTGGTCAAACATGAACTCGGCGACGTCATCGGCTTCACCGATCTCGATGCGGCGCGCGCGCAGCAAGTCGCCACTCGCCGCTGCGCGCAAGCGCTCAAAGATTTCAGGATACAGGTGGCGGGAGCCGCAGCCCGGTCGCCAGGCCGGAAGCGCGTCCCAGTCGATCTGGGCCTGCGGCACGGCAAGGTCTGCCGCAATTCCGGCGCTGAGCGCCTGCCATTCGGCCCGGACAAACCCTTCGAAATGCTGCCGGAGCGAGCCATCGGGGTTCAGCCAGAAAACGGAGGGCACGATTTCTATGTCCCAGTCGAAGGAGGTTTTGCAGCCCGTATCGTCAAGAACCGGAAACGTCAGACTGTGACGCGCCGCAAACAAGGCGCTGGCTTCGCCCGACTGGGACGGCATCAGTACCTGTAGTTTTTCGCCATACGCCCGATGAATAGCCTCGATGACGGGGGCTGCCGTGTTGCAGGTTTCGCAGTCTTCCTTGACGAATACGACGAGGGAAGGTGCGCCGGCCGGAAACGCGTGAGTGCCTCCGGCCAATGATTTCAGGGAGAAACCCGGCTTCGGTTCGGTCATGGGATATCTCCGTGGTCTCGCGTCACCTTATTGGGGGCAGGCCAAAGGCTTTGTCCAGAGAGGGGCCTCCCGCGGCGGAGGTGGATGGGAATCGAACCCACCACACGCCGTGTGGGCGTGTCCGTGGTTTTGAAGACCAGGGAAGCCACCAGACTCCAGTCACCTCCAAGACGAGGTCACAGTAACGCGGCCGGGGCCTGCGTCAAACTCAGACCGTGTAGCGTGTGTCACCCTTCCGCCGGGTTATGCCGGCCGCGTCAAAATGTTCGAGCAGCGGAACAATGTATTTCCGGCTGGTGCGCAGGGCGACGCGCGCCTCCCCGGTTGTAAACGCCGCGTCGCCCGGAAAGCTCTCCCTCAGGACCCGCGCAGCGTCCCGCACGGCTTCGGCATGCAAGAGGATCGTCTGTTTCAGCGAGACATTATACAGCCGGATGACCGTTCCGGCTTCGATCAGCAACGCGATCAGGTCTTCATCGCCGGGCGCTCGCATCAGCCCATCGATCCCTGAAGGCGCCAGGCCCTCCGATGCGAGTTCACGGGTCAAGGCTTCCATGCGCGCCTCGTTTTCCGGTGTCAGGTGATCTGAAGGATCATGACCTGCCAGCGCCGTATACGCACCAGAAAGGCGAACCGTTCCGGCCGCGGCGAGCGCTGTCTCGGCATGGTGCGCCAGAGCAGGGGCCAGCCGGGCATCTGTGATATCTGACCGCAGCGCACGCGGCTTCAAAGGGTTTGCCCGATGGTAGGCGGCGAGGCGTGCCCGGTAGCCCTCTACGGCAAGCCCGCCGGCCGCCGCCGGTGCTGCAACGCCCTCAGCGATTTCGACAAACCCGTCGCCCAGCCTTGCCTTGACCTCGGAGACCGGGGCGCGCGCCAACCGCGAGATGTCCTCCAGACGCACGCAGCCGCCATGTTCCTCAGCCAGCGCGCCGGCCAGCGCCGGTACGTCTCCAGGCTCGGCGGCCTTGAGGGTTGCCAGCCGCAACGCCTTGCCAGCCTTCACCGGCGCAGCCGCCGGATCGAGAATGACGGCGCCGCCCAGGGTCTGCTGAGGCGAGAAGCTGCGCAGGATCGCGCGTTGCCCGGCAAACAGAGTGACGGGCGCTGCGAAACGCAGCTGGGCAAATCCCTTCTCACCGGGCGCGACCTGCCTTGCGTCCAGCAGACGGACAGTCGCAGCGGCGTGGGACGTCGCGTACAGTACACGGACGTCTTCCATATGGCGAAGACCGCGGCTGGCCGACACCGGAACTTCGATCAAAACATCTGTATTCAGCGACGCAGAGCAGGTGCCCGGTGCGCAGAGAATGTCGCCTGGTTTCACTTCGCCGGATGCAAGGCCCCGCAGGTTCAGCGCCGTACGCTCTCCCGCCCGGGCTCCCGGAACATCGCAGCCCCGAACCTGAATCCGGCGGATGGTGACAACCTGAGCGCTGGAAGCGAGCACGAGTTCGTCTTCAGGTTTCAGCGAGCCGCCCAACAGGGTTCCGGTCACGACTACGCCGTGCCCCTCGGAGACGAAGACGCGGTCTATCGCGAGGAAGGCGCCTGGCGGCCCGGGCGCCACAGGCAATCCGGACAGGCCTTCGAGCGCCCCGTGGAGGTGCTCGAGTCCTTCGCCGGTGACCGCCGAGCAAAGGATCATCGGCGCGTCCCGGAATGAGGTTCCGGCAAGCGCCGCGCGCAGGTCAGCTGTGCGCTTTTCCCGTTCTGCGCCGGCGACAAGATCTGCCTTAGTCAGCGCGATCAGGCCCGGATGTATTCCGAGGGCGTCAACGACCTGGATGTGTTCGCGTGTTTGCGGCTGGACGCCGTCGGTGGCGGAGAGGACCAGCAAGGCTGCCCGGGCGCCCGAGGCGCCGGACACCATCGCGCGGATGAAATTCTCATGTCCCGGTGCATCGATCAGGTCGATTACGGCGTCCCCATACCGGCGATAGGCAAACCCTGCCGTGATCGAGAGGCCCCGCGCCTTCTCCTCAGGCAACCTGTCAGTGTCGATGCCCGTCAGCGCACGCACGAGTGTGGTCTTGCCATGATCGACATGCCCGATCACGACGACAGGACACGGCGTCACCGGGATCGCAACCCGCGAAAGGCCTCGACAACCCCCGTGACTTCGCCGTCTGTCAGGGTACGCACATCCATCAGAAACCGGTCGTTTCGGATCATACCAATTACGGGCGGGCGCGCCTTGCGCAAGGCAGCGGCCAGCGCGTCCGGCGTATAAGGCGAAACACCGATCGAGACAGCATAACTTTTCAGGTGCTGTTGCGGAAGCGAGCCGCCACCTGCAAACGCCTCGCTCGGAAGTGAGCTGACATCCTCAAATCCGGACCCTGTCAGCGCTGCGGCAAGTTTTTCCGCGCGCGCACGCACGTCGGCGACGGGCTGGGAAATGGCGCGCAGAACGGGCACGCTGCAAAAAGGATCATGCGGCGCGCGGTAAAGGCGGAGTGTCGCCTCGAGCGCTGCAAGCGAGAGCTTGTCGATGCGGACGGCCCGGCTGAGAGGATGGGTCTTCAGACGACGGATGAGTTCAGCACGTCCTGCGATGATGCCGCATTGAGGGCCGCCGAGAAGCTTGTCGCCTGAGAACATCACGATATCGACGCCAGATGCCAGGACATCGGACACAACAGGCTCATTGCGCAGGCCGTAAGGAGACAGGTCGACAAGGACGCCGCTGCCAAGGTCTTCCATCAGGATCGTGCCGGTGGCGTGCGCCAGCGCCGCCAGTTCGTCACGCCCTGGCGTATGGGTGAAACCGACGATCTGGTAATTGCTCGTATGGCTTTTCAGAAGGACGGCCGTGTCCGGATCGATGGCCTCTGCGTAGTCCTTCGCGCGTGTCTTGTTTGTCGTGCCCACTTCGCTGAGGACCGCGCCGCTTTGCTGAATGACATCGGGCAGACGGAACGCTCCGCCGATCTCGATCAGTTCACCTCGTGAAGCGACCACTTTCCGGCCCTGCGCGGTGGCCATGAGGCTGAGCAGGACCGCCGCGGCGCAATTGTTCACAACCAGAGCCGCTTCAGCGCCGGTAAGCTCGCAGATGAGATGCTCGACATGCGTGTGGCGCGAGCCGCGCCGTCCTGTGTCCAGATCCAGTTCGAGATTTGAATGATCGGCGCCCACGGCCTGTATTGCGGCGAGCGCCTCAGGTGCAAGGCGGGCGCGCCCGAGGTTGGTATGAATGATAATTCCGGTCGCGTTGATCGCAGGCCTCAGGTTCGGCTGACGCTCCGCTTCAATCCTGTCAGCAAGGCTTTGCGCAAAAGCTTCGTTTGCAAAGTCCGGAAGCTGGTTCAGGCGGCCGGCTTTCAGGTCGGCGCGAAGAGCCTGCAGGGCTGAGCGAAGGGTATCGGCCACTTCCTGGCGCGAATAGGCGCTCAGCAACCCGGCCATGCCCGGGCTTGCGAGCAGCGCGTCCACCTGAGGCAATTGTCTCAAGAGAGTGCTCATCCGCGATCCCTGGCTTACCAACGGGCTGACTGTAGGGGCAGATCCGGGCGGATCAAGGCGCAGCGCGCCTGGCGGCTGGCAGTCGTTTCTCTCGCGGGCCCTTCGTCTGCGCAGGCACCTGTCCGGGCGAAGCGGGTTTTACGAACGCCTATCCACAGCCTGGCGTGACGATTTCGGTTGCCGACGAATCGTTCCTGCCCGGCCTGCAGGGACGCCCCGGATTTTTCCGGTTTCAGGACTGAAAAGCCGCTTCGCTCGCCATGGCGCGGACGACGGCTTCGGCGACCTTTATGCCGTCCACGGCGGCGGACAGGATGCCGCCCGCATAGCCTGCACCTTCGCCGGCGGGGTAGAGGCCGCGCACGTTGAGGCTCTGGAAATCCGCCCGGCGGGTCATGCGGATGGGCGAAGAGGTGCGGGTTTCGACGCCCGTGAGCAAGGCGTCCGGATCATCGTAGCGCGGAATTTTCCGGCCGAAGACCGGCAGCGCTTCGCGCATCGCCTCGATCACATAGTCCGGCATCAGCGCCGCCAGGTCCGCCGGGCGGACGCCGGGCCGGTAGCTGGGCGTGACTGGCCCCAGGGCGGTAGAGGGGCGGCCCGCCAGAAAGTCGGCGACGCGCTGGCCCGGGGCGAAGTAATCACGCCCGCCTGCAGCAAAGGCACGGGCTTCAAGATCGCGCTGAAGCGCGATTCCGGCGAGCGGGTGATCGCTGGGATAGTCGGCGGGTGAAATACCGACGACGAAGCCGGCATTGGCGTTGCGCTCGTTGCGTGAGTACTGGCTCATGCCGTTGGTGACGAGGCGGCCGGGCTCCGAGGCGGCGGCCACCACGGTGCCGCCCGGGCACATGCAGAAGCTGTAGGCGGTCCGGCCATTGGCGGCATGATGGGACAGCGAATAGGCCGCCGCGCCGAGATCAGGATGACCGGCGCAGGCGCCGAACATCGCCCTGTCGATCCAGGACTGCGGATGCTCGATGCGGAAGCCGATTGAGAACGGCTTGGCCTCGATATGCACACCGCGATTGTAGAGGGCCTCGAACGTGTCGCGTGACGAATGCCCGACGGCCAGGACGACCTGCGCGGCTTCAAGGAATTCGCCGGTGTGCAGGTGTACGCCGCGCAGCGTATGCCTCCCGTCCGGGCTGCGGCCGAGTTCCACATCGGTCACGCGTTGCTGGAAACGGTATTCCCCGCCCAGCGCCTCGATCTTGGCGCGCAGGCTTTCGACCATGGTCACCAGCCGGAAGGTACCGATATGCGGGTGGGCATCGGTGAGGATCTCCGGCGGGGCGCCGGCGGCCACAAATTCGGTGAGTACCTTCCGGCCGAGAAAGCGCGGGTCCTTGATCTGGCTGTAGAGCTTGCCGTCCGAAAATGTGCCGGCGCCGCCTTCGCCGTACTGGACGTTGGACTCGGGATCGAGTTGGCTGCGGCGCCAGAGGCCCCAGGTGTCCTTTGTCCGCTCCCGGACCACCTTGCCGCGGTCGAGGATGATCGGGCGCAGGCCCAGCTCGGCCAGAATCAGGCCTGCGAACAGGCCGCAGGGGCCGGCGCCGATGACGACCGGACGCAGCCGGGAAGCGCGCGGCGCCGCCGCGGGGGGGCGATAGGCGGTGTCGGGTGTGGGGCGCACGTGGGGATCGCCGCTCATCCGCCGGAGAGCAGCTGGTTCGTCGCGCAGCACGACGTCCACGATATAGGTTTTCAGGATGGCCGACTTGCGCCGGGCGTCGTGGGCCCGTTTCCAGACTGACCAGTGCAGCAGCTCATCGGCGCCGACGCCTAGCCGGGCCGCGATCGCCGCGGGCAGGTCTGCCGGGGCATGGTCAAGAGGAAGCCTGAGTTCGGAAATCCGCAGCATGGGCGCCCTTTAGCACTTCAGACAGGGCCGTGCACCCGGGGGCTGCGTTAACCCGGGCGACCTGTCACTTAAGACACGCCGCAGAAGCCCTGCAGCGTGTTCCGCGAGCGGATACCGGACCGGCTTGCGTGTCCCGGTCAGCGGTTTACGCCGCCGAATTCAACAGTCTGCAATCCTGGAGAATCCTGAGCGCGGGTTCAGGGTAAGCCTGGGACCGCTTCCGTCGCCCGCAGGCTGTTGCGAACACCGGCCGCGGACTGGCGCGACACTGTCGGTGGCCACAGAGGCGGGATCGTTCTGGAATTCCAGGCAGGCCGGCCCGGATGCGGGCCCGCTGAAGTCCGGTCGCAACCTGTTTCCGGATCCATGGCTAATGAAAATCCCGGCTTGGGGGGATGATGCGAACGTTCCGGGGGTGACGCGCCGTATCGCGCCGTCCGCCGGGCCCCCGGTTCTCGTCCGGAGGGCGGGCGACTTCGTCCGGGCGGGCGAGGACGCCCCTGATCGGGTCGCGCAGCATATCCTCCGTCAGAAGCGAAAGGTCGCCCGAGCAGTCGATCAGTTCTTCCGCCACGATGTGGGTGACGTTGTCTGCCGTCTGCACGCGGCCCCGCACATGCAGGATGCGCGCTCGCATGATAACGGGCCGGAAGCGTTCCTTGACGCGCGGCCAGACGACGAGGTTGGCGATGCCGGTCTCGTCCTCGATGGTGATGAAAACCACACCGCTGGCGGTGCCCGGCTGCTGGCGGACCAGCACGAGCCCGGATGTCCGGACCCGCCGTCCGTTGCGGGACTGCGCGGCCTCGCGGGTCGGGATGATGCCGCGCCGGGCGTGCACCTCGCGCAGGAAATGCATCGGATGATCCTTCAGGGACAGCCTCGCCGTCTGGTAATCCTGGATCACTTCCTCCGAGCGCGGAATAAGGGGCAAGGTAACGCCCGCCTCGCTGCCCTGCCCGGCAAGGCCGGCCGCCGCGAAAAGGGGGAGCGTGCGTCCCGCCGCCTCGCCGCGAACTTTCCAGAGCGCGCTGCGCCGCGAAAGACCCATCGATCCGAACGCATCGGCCGCCGCCAGGCGTTCCAGAACCTGGCGGGACAGGCCCGCGCGCCGCATGAGGGACTCCGGCGTTTCATAACCTGCGCCGCGCGCCGCCATCAGCTGTTCCATCTCATCCTGCCGCAGGCCGGCGACCTGCCGGAATCCGAGTTGCACCCTGAAGGCGCGGCCACCGGTGTCCGCAGCCTCCAGCGTATTGTCCCAGTCCGAATGGTTCACGTCCACGGGGCGCAGGTCTACGCCGTGCTCCTGCGCGTCGCGCACGATCTGTGCCGGGGCGTAGAACCCCATCGGCTGGCTGTTCAGCAGCGCGGCGCAGAACACATCGGGATGATGGCATTTGATCCAGGATGAGACGTAGACGAGCAGCGCGAAGGAGGCGGCATGGCTTTCCGGGAAGCCGTATTCGCCGAAGCCCTTGATCTGGTCGAAACAGGCTTTCGCAAAGGCCGGATCATAGCCGCGCGTGATCATCCGTGAGACGAACATGTGCTCGTAATTGTGGATCGTGCCGACATTGCGGAAGGTGGCCATCGCGCGGCGCAGTCCATTGGCCTCTTGCGGCGTGAACCTGGCGGCGTCGATGGAAATCTGCATCGCCTGTTCCTGGAACAGAGGCACCCCTTCCGTCCGGGCAAGGATGGCTTTCAGTTCGTCCGGCGGCCCGTGATCCGGCGAAGGGCCCGGAAAATTGATCGGCTCCAGTTTCTTCCGCCGGCGCAGGTAAGGGTGCACCATGTTGCCCTGGATCGGACCGGGCCGCACGATTGCAACCTCGATCACGAGGTCATAGAAGGTCCGGGGTCTGAGCCGCGGCAGCATGGCCATCTGTGCCCGGCTCTCGACCTGGAACACGCCCAGGCTGTCGGCCCTGCAGAGCATGTCATAGGTGGCGGTATCGTCCTGCGGGATGCTGGCGAGACTGTGCCCGATACCCTTGTGGCTTTCGAGCATGTCGAAGGCCTTGCGGATACAGGTCAGCATGCCGAGGGCGAGCACATCCACCTTCATGATGCCGAGCGCGTCGATGTCATGCTTGTCCCATTCGATGAAGGTACGGTCCTGCATCGCCGCATTGCCGATGGGCACGGTCTCGATCAGGGGGCCGCGTGTCAGCACGAAGCCGCCGACATGCTGTGAGAGATGGCGCGGGAAGCCGAGCAGCTGGCGGGCAAGCTGCACGGCGCGGCGGATGAGCGGGTTTTCCGGATCGAGGCCGGCTTCGGCGATCCGCTTGCCGGGCAGGCCGTCGCTCCAGCTACCCCAGACGCCGCTTGCCAGGGCGGACGAAATCTCTTCGCTGAGGCCAAGCGCCTTGCACACTTCCCGGATCGCCGAACGGGAGCGGTAGGATATGACAGTCCCGGTCAGGGCAGCCCGGTGGCGGCCATATCGTTCGTATATATACTGTATGACCTCCTCGCGCCGCTCATGCTCGAAATCGACATCAATGTCCGGCGGTTCCTTGCGCTCCGGCGAGAGGAAACGCTCGAACAGGAGATTGGACAGTGCCGGATCAACACTGGTGACGCCGAGGCAGTAGCAGACGGCCGAGTTCGCTGCCGAGCCGCGTCCCTGGCAGAGGATGCCTTGCCCGCGTGCCCAGGAGACGATGTCGTGAACCGTCAGGAAGTAGGGGGCATAGTTCAGCTGGGCGATGATGCTGAGTTCCTTGCGGATCTGGGCGGAGACCTTCTCCGGGATCCCCTCCGGATAGCGCCAGGCCGCGCCCTCCCGGGCGAGACGTTCAAGATGCGCCTGCGGCGTGGAGCCAGGGGGAACGGGCTCATCGGGATATTCATAGGAGAGCTCATCGAGGCTGAAGGTGCAGCGCTCCGCAATCTCGAGCGTACGCCTGAGAGCCGGCTCGAAGCCGCTGAACAGGCGCGCCATTTCTTTCGGGGACTTCAGGTGCCGCTCGGCATTCGCCTCAAGCCGGTAGCCGGCCGTGTCGATGGTGCAGTGCTCGCGAATGCAGGTCATCACGTCCTGCAGGGGACGGCGTTCCGGCGCGTGGTAGAGCACGTCATTGATGGCCACCAGCGGCGCGCCCGTCCCGGCCGAGAGTTCTGAAAGCCGGCCGAGGTGTTCCCGGTTGCGGCCCGAATAGGTGTAGCGTGCGCCGAGCCAGGCGTGCCCCGGCGCGGCGGCGGCAACCCGTTCGAGCGCTTGCCTGAAGGCGGACGTCAGGGGTTCCGGCGGCAGCACTATCAGCATCTGCCCCTCACTGGCCGCAAGGATATCTTCCATCAGGATCCGGCAGCTGCCTTTCCCCGCCCTCAGCTTGCCTTCGGAAAGGAGGCGGGAGAGGCGTCCGTAAGCTGGCCGGTCCACCGGGTAGGCGAGAATGTCCGGCCCGTCCTCCGGCGCGAGCCGGGCGCCCACCAGCAGCTTCAGGCCGGCCGCCTTTGCCGCCACGTGCGCGCGTACGACCCCCGCAAGCGTGTTACGATCCGCCACGCCGATGGCGCGCAGGCCCAGGGCGGCCGCGCATTGCACCAGTTCCTCCGCATGGCTTGCGCCGCGAAGGAAGGAGAAGCTGGTCGTCACCGCAAGTTCGGCATATCCGGTCATGCGAACAGTCCCTGTACGAACCATTCCGGATCCATGCCCCGGTCATCGCCGTAGAGGCCTTCGCGGAAGACCCAGTAGCGCCGGCCGTCGCTGTCTTCGATACGGTAATAGTCACGCGTGCGGGGCAGCCTGCCGCGCTCGCCCGGTGCGGGGGGAAGGTAAGTCCACCATTCCGGGGCAATCCGTTCGGGGCCGTCAGCGCGCACAACCCTGCGCAGGCAGCGGCGCCAGACGAACTGCAGGGGCGGGCCATCCGGGACCTGCGCCATCACCGAGACCTGCTCCGGCCGGTTCAGCATGCGTACGGGCCTCGGCCCAAGGACTGGCGCCGCCCCCGCCTCCGGTACCTGGCCGGCATAGGCGACCGGCCGCTCTGCCTTGTCCGGAGGGCGGCGCGCGTGCCTGACTGTCAGGATCACGGAGCCTTCGCCAAGGCGTGCGGTGATCCGGTCGGCAAGCCCGGAAACCGCCTCCGCATCGAATCCGGTGCCGGCAAGATCGCCTGACAAGGGGCGGCTGCCGGAAGCCATGGGGCCTGTGCGGCTGGCTTCCAGCATCAACAGGTCAATGCCGAAGCCGGCATCGATCCGGCTGACCTTTTCCCGGAAGAGGCGCAGTATATGGGATGGCGTACGTACGGGGCGGGCGGCGTTGACGGTGACGGCGCTTGCTGCGCCATCCGAGCGGAAGGCGCTGAACCTGAAACCCTGCGCGCCGAGCCCCTGAACGGTGAGGGCGCTGCACAGCCTTTGCGTCAATTGCTGCAGCCCGTCACTTATACCTTCGCTGCTGGTCAGGGGCTCGGGGCAGGGCAGGCATTCGACATGCTCCGGCGGCGGACGAAGCGGGGCAAAAGGCTCGGCCCGCCGCCCCAGCGCCTGGTCGAGACGCAGGCATACCGCATCGCCAGCCTGGCGCGACCGGAAGCGGCGCGTCAGCGCTTTGCGGTCGATGTCATAGAGCTGGCCGATCCGTGTCAGGCCGAAACGGCGCAGCAGGGTCAGCGCCTCCGGCGAGAGACGAAGGGTCGCCATCGGCAGGTGCGCGAGCCCCTCGGCTTCCCGGCCGGAGGGCAGCACGGGATGCTCGCCCGGGCCGGCGCCCCGCGCCAGGGCATGGGCGGCGCCCGGTGTGCCGCCCATCGCAATACGGTGGCCATGGCCAGCCTGCACAAGGCGGCTGGACATCCCGGCCACGAGCGCCGCCTCGCCGCCGAACAGGTGGTCGCAGCCGGTTGTCTCCATCATCAGCCCGTCTTCACCGTCCAGGGCAACGAGAGGGGAGAAACGCACCATCCAGGCGGCAAGGGCCGTCAAGGCCTTCAGATCTGCCGCGCGGTCGATTTCCTCGGAGAGGAGGTCCGGCAGGGTTGCTTTTGCATCGGTGAGGCGCAGGCCCGGTTCGATGCCCACGGCACGCGCAGGCGCATTTGCGGCCACGACACTCAGTCCGTGAGCGGATTTTTCGTAGAGGACAAATGCGCGCAGCTTAACCGGCCCGGAGGCGGAACCGGTTTTCGTCTGCCGCCGCAGGCGGCGCAGCCGGTCCAGCGGCCAGTCCGGAAACCACACTGAGAGATAGCGTTTCATCATTCCACTCGAGGTCAAAGGCCTGCCCGGTCGCGGAAGGCAGTGCGCGGCAGCGTTCGATCACCGCCCGCCAGCGGGGATGGCCGGGGGCGTGCGGATCATGGCGATTGGGGGCGGACGGGCGTGAGGCAAGGCGCCAGCGGCTGGCGGCGGCTGTCGCGCCTTCACAGCTGTAGGGCAGCACCAGCACAACCGGAACGCCGTGCCGCATGGACGCGAGTGTAAGCCGCCGGCTGGACGTGAAGTCAGACTGCTCCACTTCGGCAATCACGAGGTTTGCGGCTCCGGAGACAACCGCTTCCTCAGCCGCCCACAGCCCGGCTTGCGCCGTGCGTGCCTGCACCGTCAGGCGCAGGCGTGAGGACAAGCCGGGCAGGGCCGCCTCCGGCACCTCGCCCATGTCCGGCACAACCGATGCCTGCCGCACCCAGACCCATGCGCCGCATACGCCCTGTCCGATCGCGGCCAGCAGGAAGCCGGTTGCCGCAGCCCGGTCCCCGTAGGCGCTCTCCGCAATCTCATGCAGGCCCGGCTCACCGAGACCGAATGGAAACTCCGCCCGGACTGCGGGCGGGGCCATCGCTGTCCGGACGAGGCCTTTTGTTTTGAGGGTGGCGAAGTCCATGTCCTGGTGTTCTCTCAGTGGCGCAGAAGGGGCAGGCGCCGGTGCTGACGGACACGCAACCTGCCGCCGGCCAACCCTGCCCGGGCGTTCAGACGATGCGTCCGGCAATGGCATTGTCCCCGCAGCTCCGTCGCGGCGTTGCCTTAAAAAGGCACGGGACAAAGAACAAATCAAGAACATTTAAGCCGGCGAAGGCTCTCCTGCGCCGCTGCCTTGTGAATGAAAACAGATCGCTGATGTTTGACGGCGACCTGAATGTGCGGCCGCGGACAGGCTTCGTTGCAGATGGAGCACGCCGCACCGGACGCCTGTCGCAAAGCACCATTAAGACGGCGCAGGCAGAGTTCGGGCAAGGCTATAAGAATCCCTTGAATGCGCTCTGGACTTCCCCATTGAACAATTTATGTTTTGTTTAGCGTTTTCACAAAAATCGACTGATCTGGAAGCCGACCTCCATGCAAGCGAGCAATCTGAACCTGCGGATGACCTGTGGCGCCCTGGTGATCGGGGCCCTGCTTGCGGTTTCGGGCTGCAGCGCAGGCAGCAGGGACGCTGCCGGGGCGGATGGGGCTGCCGGGCTGGTCCGCCCGCTGGTCGTCGCGGCGGATGTATTGCCAGCCGATCCTGCCTCCCTGGTCGCCGCCACCGGGACCATCGTTTATTCCCAGGAAACAACACTGTCCTTCAAGACGGGCGGCATCCTGACGGAGCTGACCGTAGATGAGGGCGATACGGTGAAGGCCAGGCAGCGCCTTGCCCGGCTCGACCTGACCGAACTGGCAGCCGGCGTCGCCCAGGCAGAAGCGGCGGTCGTCAACGCCGAGGTGAGCTATGAGCGGACACGCGACCTTGTCGAAAAAGGGCATCTTGCGCAGGCGCGCCTCGACGATGCAGCGCTCGCGCGCGATCAGGCGCGCGCCGGACTGGCTGCGGTCTCGTTCAATCGCGACCTTGGGGTCATGGTCTCGCCAGGCGACGGGGTTGTCCTGCGTCGCCTGGCCGAGCCGGGGCAGACACTCGCACCCGGCGCGCCGGTGCTTCAGATCGGCGATACGGCGTCCGGCCTGCTTTTGCGTGTGCCTGTCCCCGCCGCCCAGGCCGCACGCCTGCGGGTGGGCGACGCGGCCGCGATCTCAGTCTCCGGACTGACCGGCCCGCCGCGCGCCGGCGCCATCATCCGTATTGCCGCCAAGAGCAACGATGCCACAGGGAATTTTGATGTCGATCTCAGCGCAGGTGATCCCGGACTCCTGCGCAGCGGCCTGATCGCAAATGCACGGATCACGTCAGGCGCTGCTTCGGAAGTCAAATCCTCCTCCGTACGGATCCCGACCCTCGCCCTGATCGATGCCCGCGCAGACCGGGGCTATGTCTATGTCATCGACGATAAGGATGTTGCCCGAAGGCGGTCTGTCTCCATATCCGGCATCGTCCGGGGCGAAGTCCTTGTACTTTCCGGCCTTGAAGCCGGAGAGCGCGTGATCGCGCAGGGCGCTGCCTATGTCCGCGAGGGCGAGGCTGTGCGTATTGCGGACGGCCCCTGAGCCCCATGGAGCATATTGTCCGATTTTTCGTTGACCGCTGGCAGTTCTCGCTGGTCTTGTTCGTCATGCTGGTCGCCCTCGGTGCAAACGCCACCCTGTCGATTCCCAAGTCCGAAGACCCGACCGTCCGGTTTCCAATCGCCGGGGTTACAGTCGTCCTGCCGGGGGCTGATGCCGAGCAGGTTGAAAAGCTGATCATCGTTCCGCTTGAGCAGGCCTTCAACCGGATCGAAGATGTCAAGGAAGTGAGATCAAGCGCGACCTCCGGGGTCGCCAGTGTCACGGTGGAGTTCGTCTATGGCTCCGACCCGGAACGGAAGTTCGATGAACTTGTCCGTGAACTGAATGTTGCGCGGCCGGATTTTCCGCCCGGCGTCGTGGAGGTGCGGACATTCAAGGCCAATACCGCAAATGCCAACATCGTGGTCCTGGCCCTGGTCAGCGAAACGGCGCCGGTCCGCCAGCTTGAGGCGGCGGCAAGGGACCTGCGCGACATGCTGGAGCGCGCAGGCGGCGTCCAGCAGTCCCAGATCTGGGGCGCGCCGGAATCTGAAGTGCGTGTTTCTCTCGATCTTGACCGGCTCTCGAATTTTGACCTGTCGCCGCTCGCTGTCGTCGATGCCCTGCAGCGGGAAGGCGCGGACGTGCCGATCGGCGCGGTTGCGTCGGGCGGACGGCGCTTCAACGTCACGGCCACAGGCCCGTTCGACAGTCTTGACGAGATCAGGAGCACGGTGCTGCGTTCGGCGGCCGGCAGTACGCTGACCGTCGGGGATATCGCCGCAGTCGAGTGGGACAATGACGAGCCGCGCCATCTGACCCGTTTCAATGGCGAGCGGGCCGTGCTGGTCAGCGCCAAGGGCAAGCTCGGCGTCGACGTATTCGTCGTGCGCAACAATCTCTACAGGCAGATTGACGCTTACCGGAGCAGCCTGCCGGAAGGCATCAGGCTTGAACTGGGTTTCGATCAGTCTAAGACAGTCGCGCATCGCTTGACGAGCCTTGGCCGCGACTTCGGTATCGCGGTGTTGCTTGTCCTGCTTACCCTTCTTCCATTGGGGTTTCGCGCCGCCATCGTCGTGATGATGGCGATCCCTCTGTCACTTGCGATTGGTGTTTTCTGGATTGGCCAACTCGGTTACACGTTGAACCAGTTGTCGATTTCCGGCCTCGTGATCGCGCTCGGATTGCTGGTCGACGATTCGATCGTGGTGACGGAAAACATAGCGCGTAACCTGCGAAACGGATTGCCACGGCGGGAAGCGGCCATCGCCGGCGTATCGGAGATCAACGTTGCGGTCATTGGCTGCACGGCAACGCTGATCCTTGCCTTCCTGCCCCTGATTGCCCTGCCTGAAGGCGCGGGCGATTTCACCCGGTCCCTTCCCGTTGCCGTTCTGACAACGATCATCGCTTCGCTGGTCGTATCGCTGACGATCATTCCATTCCTGGCGGGACAGCTGCTGCCGCGCGACGGGCACGGAAAGTCGAATGTCTTTCTTGACGTGGTCATGGGCGCGATCCACTCAGTTTACCGGCCCATCCTGCGCGTCGCTCTGCGGTTTCCCATTGCGACAGTTGTGCTCTCACTGGCGATGGCGCTGTCTTCTTTTGCGCTCGTTCCAAGGCTGGGATTCTCGCTTTTCCCGGAGAATGACAGTCCGTATTTCCTGGTTGATGTCGAGCTGCCGCAGGGTGTGTCGATCGACGAGACGGACAAGGCCGTCCGGTATGTCGAAAGCGTCCTGGCGAAACGCGAAGACATCGCTTTCAGGTTTGCAAACAGCGGGTCGAGCAATCCGCAGGTCTACTACAACGTCTTTGAGACGATTGGTGTTCCGGATTATGGTCAGGTCTACGGGGCTTTCAAGCATTGGGATCCCGACGAAGGCCCAGAGATCGTCTCCGGGATCCGCGAGGAGCTCTCCGAATACCCCGCCGCGAAACTGACTTTCCGCCGGTTCGAGAACGGGCCTCCGGTTGAGGCCCCGATCGCGGTTCGCGTCTGGGGAAAGGACAATGATACGCTGAGCCAGATCGCAGGGGACGTTGAACTGATCCTGCAGGCCACCCCTGGCACGCGGGACATTTCCAATCCGGCGGCGGCGCGTCAGGTTGATCTTGAGCTTGACATTGATACCGAAAAGGCTGCGCTGCTGGGTATTCCGGCGGGTGCGATAGACCAGACCCTGCGTATTGCAATCGGCGGGGCAACTGTTGCCCAGGTGCGCGATCCGACCGGTGAGGCCTATCCCATCCGGGTGCGGACAGATGCTGGCTCTCTGCCCGATGCAGATGCATTGCAGAGGATATATGTCTGGAATGCGCAGGGTGGGAGCGTTGCGCTGTCAGAGATCGCGACGACAGGGTTCTCGTCGGGTCCCACGGTCGTGAACCGCGTGCAGCAGGAGCGCGTGGTGACTGTGCTCTCTTACGTCTTGCCGGAGTTTCTTGCCAGCGACGTCACTGCCGAGGTTGCCTCGAAGGTCCGGATGATCAATCTTCCGCCCGGATACCGGATTACCTTTGGCGGGCAGGCGGAAGCGGCAAGTGAAAGCTTTTCGGGCCTCGGGGCAGCTGTGCTGATCGCCCTGTTCGGTGTGCTTGCCGTGCTTCTGCTGGAGTTCGGCAGCTTCGCCCAGATGGCGGTGGTCGCTTTCGTCATTCCTTTCGGCGTGATGGGCGGCTTTGTGGCGCTCTATATCGCCGGATACTCGCTCTCGTTCATTGCCATGATCGGCTTCATTGCCCTGATAGGAATCGAGATCAAGAACTCGATCCTGCTTGTCGACTTTGCCAACCGGCTCCGGCGTGACGGTGTCGCGTTGCGTGAGGCCGTCATCCAGGCAGGCGAGATCCGTTTCCTCCCCGTCCTGCTCACAAGCGCCACCGCCATCGGCGGCCTGACCCCGCTCGTCCTTGAGCAATCGCCTCTGGTCTCGCCGATTGCAGTGGTCATCATCGGTGGTTTGATCAGCTCCACCATCCTTGCTCGGATCGTGACGCCGGCCATGTATATGCTGCTGACGCCCAAAGAGCTCGCAGAGCCGAAGCGCCCGGTAGAGCCGGCAGACACGTACTGACCCCCGTGCCCGTCCCGCGGCTGGTCCCGAAAGCCCGGGTGTTCAATCGCCGGGCCGGACCTCTGTGGACGCTGCGGCACTGCCGGGATCTGATGCGATCATCCGGCGGAGCGTTCTGATCTCGTCGGCTTCGCTTGCGGGTTTGTCGCGGCGGATGCGGCTGATGCGCGGGAAACGCATCGCGATTCCCGATTTGTGGCGGGTGCTGGGGTTGACGGCGTCAAAGGCGACTTCGAGCACGAGGGTCTTTTCGACTTCGCGGACAGGGCCGAAACGGTTGACCGTATGCCTGCGCACGAAACCGTCGAGCCAGCGCAGTTCCTCATCGGTGAACCCGGAATAGGCCTTGCCGACAGGCAGCAGCACGCCGCCTTCGGATTCCGGCGCCGTCCAGCAGCCGAACGTATAGTCCGAATAGAAGCTCGACCGTTTGCCGGAGCCGCGCTGCGCATACATCATCACGCAATCAGCCGTGAGCGGTTCGCGTTTCCATTTGTACCAGAGCCCTGCCTTGCGGCCAGCTTCGTAGGGGCTGTCGCGGCGCTTCAGCATCAGGCCTTCGATGTCTGTCGCGCGCGCTGCGGCGCGCAGGTCAGCGAGTTCGTCGAAGTCGCCCGCCTCGATCAGGGCAGAAATATCAAAGGCGCCGGGGTTAAGTTGCGAAACCAGGGTTTCAAGGCGCACCCGCCGGTCAGACCAGGGCAGGCGGCGCAGGTCTTCACCGCGGTCGAACAGCACATCATAGAGACGCACGAAGGCCGGATACTCCGCCTGCAGGTTTGCCGGGACTACCTTCCGGCCCAGCCTTTGCTGGAGCGCGTTGAAGCTTGCCGCGCCGCCCGCCTCGCCGCCTTGCGCGCCGCCGCGTACCAGAAGTTCGCCGTCGAGCACGCCTTCATGCGCAAAGGCGCGGGCGATGTCCGGGAAACTGGCAGTGATGTCTTCGCCGCCGCGGCTGAACAGCCGGGTTTCACCGCTCGCATGAACTATCTGGATGCGGATGCCGTCCCATTTCCATTCCGCCGCATAGTCCGCCAGATCGAGCACGCCATCCTCAAGGGGATTGGCCAGCATGAACGGGCGGAAGACGGGCCGGGACGTGATGTCAGGTTTCTCGGCAGCGCCGCAGGCCCAGGAAAACAGATCCGTATACGGCGGGCGCAGGGCGTACCAGATCTCTTCGACATCATCAAGCGGAACGCTGAAGGTCTGCGCGAAAGCCGTCTTCGCGAGCCGCGCCGAAACGCCGATCCGCAAGGCGCCTGTTGCCAGTTTCAAAAGCGCAAAGCGGCCATCTTCGTCGAGCCGGTCAAGCAGGCCGGCAAGGACCGGCTTTGCCGTCGCCCGCGTTGCCGCGCTGAGCAAGGCGACGGCTTCACTGACGGCCGGGGAGGGCGGCACCGGCCCCGGCGGCGCAGGCCAGAGCAGGCTGACGGTTTCCGCGGTATCGCCAACAAAATCCCGTGACAGGGCAAAGAGGACAGGATCGACGCGCTCCCTGATCAGATCACGAACGATGCCGGCCCTGATTGACGGAAAGCTCAGTTCACCCGTGAGGCCGGCAAGTGCCCAGCCCCGATCGGGATCAGGCGCCGTGCGCAGATAATCCGCCAGCAAGGCCAGCTTGCTGATGCGCGAACGCGTATAGATGAGATCGGTCAGCAGCCGGGCGAAACGTTCCATCACCCGGTGTCGTCCTCTTCGCGGCCGACCAGGTCGAGCGCGCGGGCGCGTAGCTGATGCAGCGCGCACCAGTGCAGCAGCGCATCTTCCCGGCCATGCGTGATCCAGGTCTCCTCCGGCGAAAGCTCGAGGATCGTACCGGTCAACTCGTTCCAGTCGCAATGGTCAGAAATGATCAGCGGCAACTCCACATTGCGCTGGACCGCCCTCTGCCTCACCCGCATCCAGCCGGACGCCATTGCATTGACGGGGTCTGGCAGCCGGCGTGCCCAGGCCGAGTTGAGGGAGGAGGGTGGGCAGACGATGATCTGGCCCTTGAGCGCGTCCCGGCTTGCCTCGCTCACCAGCGCAAGGGGACCGAGTTCGATGCCATGCCGCTGATACAGCTCGCACATGGCGACCATGGCGCCGTGCAGCCAGATCGTCTCGTGGTAACCGGCCCGGCGAAGCTCAGCTATGACCCGCTGGGCCTTGCCGAGCGCATAGGCGCCGATCAGGATGGAGCGTTGCGGATTGGCCTCCCGGGCGGCGAGGAGGCGTGCGATCTCGCGCTCGATCGGCGGGTGCGTAAAGATCGGCAGGGCGAACGTCGCTTCGGTGATCAGGATGTCGCACGGCGTCGGCTGGAAGGGCGCGCAGGTCGGATCCGGGCGGCGCTTGTAGTCTCCGGTCACGATGATGCGCTCACCTTGTCGTTCCAGAAGGATCTGCGCAGAGCCGAGCACATGGCCTGCCGGGAGGAACGTCGCGGTGATGCAATCGCCGATGTCCACGGGTTCGTTGTAGTCGAGACCGCGCCCGCCCGTCAGCGCTCCGTAGCGCAGCTCAATGATATCTCGTGTGGCACCGGTCGCCCAGACCTGGCCATGCCCGCCGCGCGCATGGTCGGCATGACCGTGGGTGACGAGTGCATTCGCCGCCGGCCGGGACGGATCGATCCACCAGTCGGTCGTGGGCAGGTGGATGCCTTCGCGTTCGGCCCTGATCCAGCGCGGTGTTTTCGGGCTGGCCAACATGATCTGTTCCTCCGGGGTCCGCGCTGAAAGGACCCGAAAAACAACGCGCTGACGGCGTCGCACGGTCCGGTGGCGGGCGCTGCGTTGATGCGGATATGTTAAGCCGAAGGGCGCAAAAGCAAGGCGGCGGCTGCAATCACCGGCGGAGGCGGGCGGGCAGTCCGCCGGGGGGATGTCCCCTGGTTCAAGCTGCCAGAAGGGCTCCTGTGTGTGCAAAAATCAGTTCTGTCCGCCCTCCGGTGAGGAACTGCGGCGCGAACGAGACGATGATTGTGACAGCCGCGAGGACAGAACTTACGATCGCCGGGACGACTGATCCTGCCGGACTGTGCCCTGGATCTTATCGTCCGCAGTCTGTTCATTCTCATTTTTATCGCAGTTGACGACCTGTCTTTGCCGGGGGGCAGCGGGCGAGCGCGGCGAACCCGGAAAATCCCCGCCTTTAGCAGCCGGGGCGTCAGGGACAGCCGATTGCCTGGGCGAGAATGTTCCGGTGCACCTGGCTGGTGCCGGAGTAGATGGTCGCGGCGCGTGTCGCAAAATATTTCGCCTGCGCAAAGTCGCTGTCCGCAGCCGATTCCAGGCCCGCTTCGGTGATCGTCTGATGCAGCTCCGTCGCGATGAGCTTCAGGGCGGAAGTTGCAGGTCCTCCGGCGACGCCAATCCTGCCCGCACTGACATGGATCTCGAAGGCTTCGAACTCATCGACCTGACGCGCGAGCGATGCGAGTTTCGTGCGCAGCGGGCCGTCGTCGCCGCTCTGGCCCATCACGCCGCGCTGCGCCGCACGCAACGCCCGGCGCAGGAGGCCGGTGGTGGTGTTGTTGGACCGGGCGATCGCCATCAGGCGCCTGGCCACTTTCCAACCCGCGCCGATATCCCCGATACGGTCCGCAACCGGCGTTCGGACGCGGTCGAAGAACACCTCGTTGGTCTCGCAGTCGCCGTCGATGAAGCGTATCGGCTTCACGGTGATGCCGGGCCGGTCCATCTCCACCAGCAGGAAGACCAGTCCTGCGCCGCCGGTGCTTTGCAGGTCGCATCGCGCAAGCAGGAACATGTGGGTCGCGTACTGGGCAAAGCTCTTCCACAGCTTGCTGCCGGAGAGGATGAAATCATCGCTGCCGCGTTCGGCGCGCAGCGTCAGCGCCGACAGGTCCGAACCGGCCTGCGGTTCTGAAAAACCCTGGCACCACTCATGCGCGCCGCTGAGGATAGCCGGCAGGTAGCGCGCCTGTTGTTCGGGTGAGCCCTCCTCGATGATCAGCGGACCGATGGTGCGCACGCCGGAGGACTGCAGCATCGGCGCGTCTCTTGCGGCGCAGGCATTCTCGAAATAGAGGCGCTGCTGCGTGCTCCAGCCCGCGCCGCCATGTTCTGTGGGCCAGGTCGGCGCAAGCCATCCGCGCTCGCACAGCTTTTCCCGCCATACGGCACACGCCTCCGGCGCAGATCTGAGACCGGTGGTGACGCGGCCGGCAGCGCGCAACTCTTCGGTGAGGGCCGTATCGAGAAAGGACTCAACACAGCGCCGGAAAGCGGGGTCCGCGTACTGGCCGGGCGCCGGCTCTGGCCGGCCCGTCCGGAAACTGCCATCCATCTTCCGGCCCTCCTGACCCTGGCGCAGGACGAGGCATACGCGGGGCGCCCCGGCGGGCGGCAATCGGGAAAACTACGTGGTGCGGGCCTCAGGCCGAGGCAGCAAATACCGGCCAGCGCTGCGTAATGCGCCCGTCCTCGAAGACAGCGACGTCGCCGAACTGGAGGAATACGGCCTCGCTCTGGTGGGGCCGGAAGAATACGAATTCATCCGGTTCGATCGCCAGGTTGTGTCCGCCGGTGAGCATTTCCTGATTGGACGAGCGACCGAAGGTCTTGTTGTAGGAAAGGCCCGGCGGATCGACCGGATCGGCCATCCAGTTGCCGCCATGGGTGAAGACCGTGCGGGAGCTGTTCGGGTCCCAGGCGCGCTGACCCTCTGCCGCAAACTCCAGCCCGGGAAGGCGGGTTTGTGGCATGGACTTGATCACGGGCGCCGCGATGAAGCTGGCGGGCAGGTGAGGCTCCAGCAAGGGCGTGTCGAAATGCGTCGGCTTGACGAGGCAGGAGCCGGCCGAGATTTCGTTGGCCACTTCCGTGGACTGATAATACCGGTAGGTGGGGCTGCCGGCCGCGTTGCGCACGAGGCCCGCGACCGTTTCGGCGCCCAGAACTTCAGCCGCCAGCGCCAGCGCCTCGCCATAGCGCCGCCAGGCCCCGGACCTGGCGCGCTCGCGCCAGCCCAGCGCTTCGGGCAGCGCCGCCAGATGCGGCTCGTAGCCCATGAAGCCCGAAAAACTGAGCTCCGGCGAGTCCCGCAGCGTCTCCAGCATGGCTCTCAGCGTGTCGCCGGCCTCGAGCCCGCCCCGGTGCAGGCCGACATCGAGTTCGAGATTGATGCGCAGCGTCTGCCCGGCCGCCCGCGCGAGCTCCCGGTACTGACTGAGGCGTTCGGGCGTGTCGATCAGCCACTGGATGTTCGCCGCGGCAGCGGCGTCTTCTGGCGCCAGCGACTGAAAGTAACTGCGCGCGGCGGCCACCGGCAGGGGCTTGCCGAGGAGCTGGTCGGCGTCCGGCATGGCCTTACTGAGGGCCGTGAGCATGGGCTGGTTGAACGTCATCAGCCGGCCGGATCCGGAGCGCTGGCGGATGTGGGCGATAAGGTCGAGCGAAGGCAGGGATTTTGCGACGATCCGGTAGGCCATCCCGGGCGGCAGATGGCTGATCAGCGTGTCGATATTGGCGTCAAGGCGCGCCTTGTCGACCACCAGCGTCGGCGAGGCGATGCCGGCTTCGTCCAGGGCGGCCTGGAGGCCCAGGAAATAGGGATCGCGCGGTCCGCTCTCGTCGCCGGGTTTCGTCATCACAATTGCTGCTCCCGCAAGGCCTGCGCCGCCGATCATCAGGGTGCGGCGCGAAATCTCAACCATCGAAACTCTCTCCGAACAGCCTGGCCAGATGCGCGTTCAGGAACTTTCCGCCGGGGTCGAGCTGGCGGCGCAGGGCGAGGAAGCGTTCGTATTCCGGATAAAGCTGCGTCAGTTCGGCGCGGCCGAGCGAGTGCAGCTTGCCCCAGTGCGGGCGGCCGCCCGCTTCGCGGTACATCGGTTCGAAGTCGGAGAAGAAATAGTCGTAGCCTTCATCGGCGGCTGCATGGATGGCGATGGAGGCGCTGGGCCCGGCATTGAAGGGGCTGAGCCAGGCCGTGTCGGGCGCGATGTGGCGATATTCCATCGGGAAGAAAATTTCGCCGCGCTCGTCAAGCTTGCGCATCACGCGTTCGACCATCTCCGGGCCGCGCCCGCGCGGCAGGTGGTATTCCATCTCGATGAAACGGGTCGGCCGGACGGTCGAGAGGAGGACGCGCGACTCGTTCACGCGCTCTTCGACGATGCCCTTTGGGAACTGCGACCGCGCAATCGTCCTTCGCAGCCAGGGCGCCCAGCCGAGTTCGTCGCGCAGCGTCTTCAGGCCCTGCAGGAATTCGTCGTCATCGCCGCCGCCAGCCTCCGTAGGCGGTGCATCTGTCAGATCGTGCACAATGCTGGCGACGAGGCCGGTGTGGGGGAAATAGTAAAACTCGAAGTTGCGGTGTGCACTGGCCGTCTGCCCTAGGCGCCTGAGGAAGTCCCTGGAATCCTCGACCGTGACAGTACGCTTCAGGCGGTAGGCGGGCACGGTGCGCAGCGTGAACGCGGTCATCACGCCGAGCGCGCCGAGGGAGACCTTTCCCGCTTCGAACAGGTCCGGATCCGACGCGCGCGTGACATCGCGCAGGCTGCCGTCGGCGGTGACCATCTGGAAGGCGGTAAGGTTGTCGTGCAGGGCGGGCAGGTCATTGCCGGTGCCGTGCGTTGCGGTGGCGAAGGCGCCGGCGAGGGTTTGCGAGTCGATGTCGGGCTGGTTGTCGAAGGCGCGGCCCTTCGCGGCCAGTTCTTCGCTGACCTGGAAGAGCGGTGTGCCGGCGCCAAAGCGGGCTTCGCCGGTCGCAGCGTCATAGCTGAGCAGGCCGGACAGGGCGTTGACCATGACCAGCGTGTCTTCGGTGGTCGCAAGGCCCGTGAAGGAATGGCCGCTGCCGACCGGGCGGACGCGGCCCCTGGCGTTACTGATCGTATTGGCGACGGCCTCGACGCTTTCCGGGAAGGCGATCTGCTGCGGTGTGGCGCGCTCTGTGCCCGCCCAGTTCATCCAGCTGGCTTCGCCGGGCGGGGCCTGCGGGGCGCCTTCGACATAGCCCTTGCGGGTGAAGGACCTGCTGTCCCAGCCGATTTTCTGCACCGCGACGGCCCCGGCGGCGAGGCCTGTGCCGGCCGCTGCGAAAAGTATATGGCGCCGCGTCAGTTTCATCCGGTTGTCCTCCCAGGATGAGCATGCACCGGTTTGGAGGGGCGCAACAAGTGGCCGTAGCGGAGCGGCTGACCCGGGTCCGGGGCTTGCGCCCGGTTCGTACGCGATTGCCAGCCGCGCGCCGTACTGAGGGGCAGCCGCCGCGGCGCTTTCACGTCCCCTTCCTCAAAAGACATGATGACCGCCGTGCAGCCCGGATCGGACAGGACGCGCTCCGGCGCTTCGCTGCCGTCTCCAGGCGCCGGACCCGAATGAGGGTTCACGAAGGCCACGATCTTTTTCATCAGAACTCCGGATTGCCGGGCTTAAGGCGCCGCTGCACAACGTCCGTCTCCGGCCCTGGTTCCGACTGCCCGGGTAGCGGCCCTGACGGTTACTTCAGGGCGGGGCCTGCGATCAGCGGCTCTGGGCCATCTGCAGTTGCGGCTTCGGCATGAAGGCGATGGCGGAGAGGACGATGACGAACCAGACCGCGATGACGAAGAAGCAGTCCCGGAACGCGAGTATTGTGGCTTGCATGGCGATCTGGCCGCCGATGGCTTCGAATGAGCTGGTGAACGCCGTCAGCGGCGGCATGCCGCTCGCCTGGAGCGCCTGCGATTGCATGGCGTGCTCGTAGAGGAACTGGGGGTTAGACTCGGTCATCCCGGCGGCGAGATGGTCGCCGTGAAAGATGGTCCGGCGTTGCAGCAGCACGGCCAGCAGGTTGACACCGAATGCGCCGCCCACCTGCATCAGGAAGGAAACACCCCCCGTCGCCGACGCCAGCAGGTGCAAAGGTACGGCGCGGACGGCGGTGGTGTTGGCGGGCGGATTACAGAAGGCGATGCCGACACGGCTGAGCATGATCCAGCTGACGAGCACCCAGTAGGGCGTCAACGCCGTCACGCCGGAGAGCAGGAAGCCGGATATCGCAAAGCAGAGAATGCCGAATGTCAGCAGCCAGCGCGGGTCCATCCGGTCGGTCAGGCGCCCCGCAATGGGAAAGCCGACGACCATGGCGAGGCCCGCGGGGATCATCATCACACCCGCCGCTGTCGGCGAGTAGCCCTGGACGATCTGGACGAACAGCGGGATCAGGTAGGTCGAACCATAGATGGCTGTGCCGGTGGCGACGATGATGAGGCCCGCCGACCAGAACTGGCGATATCTGAAGATCGCCGGATTGAGCGCAGGAAAGGGATGGCGGCGTTCCCAGAAAAAGAAGACGACGCCTGCGGCGAGCGCGACCGCGATCTTGATGAAGGTCGTATCCGAATCCCAGCCATCGCGGTTGCCGCCCGCAAAGGCGGAGAGGAGACCGACCAGGGCGACCGCCAGCAGGCAGAGCCCCTGCCAGTCCAGGGGGGGCTTCCTTTCATGGCTTTGCCGCTCTCCGTTCGGCATCAGGAAGGGCGCAATGGCGAGCGCGATAATGGCCAGCGGCAGCGTGGCGACGAACACGAGGCGCCAGCTGGCGAGGTCCACCGCAATGCCGCCGAGGGCAGGACCGAAGGCAGGCGCCAGAACAACGCCGATCGAGAACAGGCCCATCGCCGTGCCCCGCAACCGGTCCGGAAAGGTCTGGAAGATCAGGAACATCGACATGGGCTGCAGAAGCCCGGCCGAGACGCCCTGCAAGGCGCGGGCGACGATCAGCATTTCCAGCGTGCCGCTGACAGCGCCGAGCAGGGAGCCGATGATGAAGGTTGCGATGCCGAAGACGTACGTCGCGCGCGGACCGTAGGTGGCCATGGCCCAGGCGTTTGCGAGCATCGCCAGCGTTGACGACGCCAGGAAGGCCGTGGACATCCATTGCGCCTGGTCCTGGCCCAGCCCGAACGCGCCGATCATGGCGGGCAGGGCGACGTTGACCGTCGTTGCGGCAAGCATGGTCGCCATCGAGCCCATCAGCATCGTCAGCAGCAGGAACCAGCGGTAGTTGGCGCCGAACTGCGCGAAGCGCTCGCGGATCGCGCGGCCGGCATTCGGGGGGATGTCGCCCGGCGAGACGGGGCGTGGGCCACTGCCTGCGGGAACCGCGACGTCCGCCGCCTCTGTCAAGGCACTGCCGGCGCCGGCGCGGCGGGACCATCTGACTTACGTATCCGAATGCTGACCATCGTGCCCGTGCGCAGGTGCACATCTGTTGGCTCGAGATCGATCCGCACCTTGATGCGCTGCGTGATCTTGGTGAACACGCCGCTGGCATTCGGATTGGGCATCATCGCCGCTTCGGACAGTGTGGCTTCGCGCACGCGGGTCACGCGGCCCTGTATGTCAGCGGACGGATTGCTGTCAGCCTTGACCTTTACAGCGGCCCCGGGGTGCACATTCCGGATGTCGGTTTCCTTGATATTGGCGGACACCCAGACCGCCCCCGGATCATGCATCAGCGCCATCCGGAAACCTTGCAGGGAATGCTCACCGGCATCATAGAACAACTCATCGATCACGCCGTCGACCGGCGCCCGGATGGTGTGCTGGTCCAGCACGACCTTCTGCGCCTCGACCCGCGCGGCAGCCTGTTCGAGCTCCGCCTGAAGGACGGCGAGGTCATAGTCGATGAGGCGGACTTCCTGGCCTGTGATGCTGGCGGTGCGCTGGTCGGCGGCGGCGGTCTCGCGGTCCGCCTGCGCACGCAGCAGAGCCTGCGCGGCCGTATCGAGCGCGTTCTTCGCCTGGTCGTAAGTGCTTTTCGCAATCCGTCCCTGTTCGAACAGGTTTTTAGTGCGATCATGTTCCTGCTGCGCATTTTCGAGGTTCGACCGCGCAGCCTCGACCGACGCGGACGCCGACCGGGTGCCGGCCTGGCGCGCGGCCACCTGGCTGCCCGCCTTGGACGTGGCGAGCCCGGCGCGCGCTTCCTCCCGCGCGATCTCGGCGCGCAGGCGATTTGCCTCGGCCTCGTACTGGGCCAGCATGAAAGCGGCTTCGCGGTCGTCTATCGTGTAGAGGACGTCGCTTGCGGCCACCCGGTCGCCTTCGCTGACAGCAACGCTGGTGATGCGCCCGGAGATGTCGGTTGAGACGGCGATCATGTCGGCCGCAATCCGGGCATCGGAGGTGGAGACGTAAGCGGCGCGGTCCATCACGATGCGCGCGGTCAGCAGGAGCAGGAGAAGGCCGGCGGCGATCGCGATTCGTTGCCGGTTGCGGGGCGCGCTGATGAGTTCGGCGGCGCGTTGCCGCACTGTCAGCCTGGTTTCGGTCAGAAGTTGCGTATCGCCGTCCATCGCTCTGTTCCGGCATGGGAAAACGCCGGTATCTTCCTCCCTGACGGCCTGCCAGCGCTCGCATCTTCGTGCGTTGCGTTGGCTACCTTAGTACACTGATCCAGAACCTAACGCAGAGGCAAGCAAGCTCCATTTTTCGGCAAGCCGTTCTGGCAGGGTATGGGCGGCGAAATTCGTCATGTATCTCGGGCGAGGGTGAGCCTATAACGCCCGCCAGAGAACAGCCGGACAACAGGGAGTCACGCCATGCGCGAAGTGCATCATTTCATCGGTGGCAGGGCCGTTGCGGGTAAATCCGGCCGGTTTGGCGACATCTACAATCCCAACACCGGCGAAGTTCAGGCCCGTGTGGCACTCGCCACCGCAGCGGAACTTGGCGCCGCTGTGGACGCCGCCAGGGCCGCCCTCCCGGCCTGGGCGAACACCAATCCGCAGCGCCGCGCCCGGGTGATGTTCGAGTTCAAGCGTCTCGTCGAAGCGAACATGAACGACCTTGCGCATCTCCTGTCGTCCGAGCACGGCAAGGTCATCGCCGACTCGAAGGGCGACATCCAGCGCGGCCTCGATGTGGTCGAATTTGCCTGCGGCGCGCCGCACCTGCTTAAGGGGGAGTATACCGAAGGGGCCGGCCCCGGCATCGACGTCTACTCGATGCGCCAGGCGCTCGGGGTCTGCGCCGGTATCACGCCGTTCAATTTCCCCGCCATGATCCCGTGCTGGATGGCCGCCGTCTCCATCGCCTGCGGAAACACTTTCATCCTGAAGCCCTCGGAGAAAGACCCGTCAGTTCCCATGCGCCTCGCCGAGCTGATGCTCGAGGCGGGCGCGCCGGCGGGCGTGCTGAACGTCGTGAACGGTGACAAGGTCTCGGTGGATGCGATCCTGACGCATCCGGACATCAAGGCTGTCAGCTTCGTCGGATCGTCCGACATCGCACAATATGTCTATTCGACCGGTACCGCGCACGGCAAGCGCGTGCAGGCGATGGGCGGCGCTAAGAACCATGGCATCATCCTGCCGGACGCGGACATGGAGCAGGCGGTGAAGGACATCGTCGGCGCGGCCTATGGCTCGGCGGGGGAGCGCTGCATGGCGCTTCCGGTGGCCGTGCCGGTGGGCAAGAAAACGGCAGACGAGTTTGTCGAGCGCATGACGGCCGAGGCGCAGAAGCTGAAGATCGGCATCTCGACCGACAAGGATGCGCATTATGGCCCGGTCGTCTCCGCCGTGCACAAGGCGAAGATTGAAAGCTATATCCAGATGGGTGTCGACGAAGGCGCCAGGCTCGTCCTCGATGGCCGGGGCCATACGCTGCAAGGGCATGAGAAAGGCTTCTTCATCGGCCCGTCGCTGTTCGACCATGTAAAGCCCGGCATGAAATCCTACCACGAGGAAATCTTCGGGCCGGTTCTGCAAGTGGTGCGCGCCGAGACGCTGGAGGAAGCGGCTGGCTATGCCTCGGATCATCAGTACGGGAATGGTTGCGCGATCTTCACCTCGAACGGCCGTGCTGCGCGCGAGTTTGCGGCGCAGGTGAATGTCGGCATGGTCGGCATCAACGTGCCGATCCCGGTGCCGGTTGCCTACCACACCTTTGGCGGCTGGAAGCGCTCCGCCTTCGGCGACACCAACCAGCATGGCCCTGAAGGCATCAGGTTCTGGACAAAGATCAAGACGGTCACCCAGCGCTGGCCGGACGGCGATGTCGGCGACCAGGCCTTCGTCATCCCGACAATGGGTTAGAGCAGGCTGGCAAAGGGAAGCCGAACGTGATCATGCTGCTGGCTCTGGGAATGGCAGTCTTCTCCTTTGCAATCGGCGCATTCTTTGCCGCAGGCTGCTTCTGGTTGATGGGTTCGGTGGTGATGTCGGGTGGAGACACCCTGCTTTACTTCGGACCCTCGATCCTTCTCGCCGGCGTTGTTGCTGCGTTCTTTCTCCTTGTGGGACAGGCCTGCCTGATGACGGCGCGCATGGCCCGGAACCCGAAGGCAGGGCCTGAGGAGGTTTTCAAGTAGGGCGTCCGCCCCCGCACTTTCCGGCCGCTTGTGAGCGGTCGGGACCTGAGTTAATCCGTTGCCGGGCATCTGCCGGAACCATGGAGGGTTTCATGACGACTGCCAGGAGTTCTTTACCCGTGGCGGACGATCGCCGCTTCATCCGCAACCTCGCAACCGGCATGGCCCTCATCCTCGTGGCGGGTTTCGTACGGCTCCTGCCGATGCCTTTGCTGCCACCTTATGCCTTCGAGATTGCAGGGCTGGCCGCGCTGGCCTTCCCGGCCATCCCCGTCCTGTACGACTGGCGCACCCACGGGCGGCCACACCCGGCCTGGTTCTGGGGGATTGGCATGCTGATCGGGGCAACCCTTCTGGCGCAGGTCATCGGGTTCTCGCCGGTTGGCGAAGCGGTCTGTGAGGCCGTCGTTGCAGGCAGCCCGCTTGCCGGCACCAGCGGCCTCGATTTCCCGCCGCCGCCAGGGCCGCCTCCGGGGGCGACGTAATTGCCGCTCAAGCGCTGGCTTTGGCTGCCCGGTACGTTTAGCCTTCAGCGCAGGCACGCTGCCACAACCTTAAAACTGGACGAATTGAAATGACGACTTACAACACCATCACCTTCGAGCAGAAGGGCCGCGTTGCGGTCGTGACGCTTAACCGGCCGGACAGCCTGAACGCGCTGAATGCGGAAATCATGTCTGAGGTCGTCGCGTGTTTCGCGGCCATCGACCGGAACCCGGGGCTTGCCGTCAGCATACTGACGGGTGCGGGCCGGGCCTTTGCCGCAGGCGCCGACATCAAGGAGATGCAGCCGCAATCTTTCTCGGACATGTATGTCGAAGACTATTTCGCCGGCTGGGACCGCTTTGCTGCCAGCCGCAAGCCGGTGATCGCTGCGGTCAACGGCTTCGCGCTCGGCGGCGGCTGCGAACTCGCCATGATGTGCGACCTGATCATCGCCTCCGACAAGGCAAAGTTCGGCCAGCCGGAAATCAAGCTCGGCGTCACCCCCGGCATGGGCGGCTCCATCCGTCTGACCAAGGCGGTGGGGAAGGCCAAGGCGATGGACCTTGTGCTGACAGGCCGGATGATCGACGCCGCTGAAGCCGACCGGATCGGCCTCGTGTCCCGCGTCGTTGCGCATGATACGCTGATGGACGCGGCGCTTGCTGCCGCAAACGAGATCGCAGCCTTCTCGGTGCCGTCGCTGATGGCCGCCAAGGAAATGGTGGCCCGTGCCCTCGAACTTCCGACCACGGAAGGCGTGAAGTTCGAACGCCGCCTGTTCCAGGGCCTGTTCGGCACGGCCGACCAGAAAGAAGGCATGGCCGCCTTCAGCGAGAAGCGCCCCGCCAGGTTCGAGGACAAGTGAGATGATCAGGACCGCCTTCATCGGCCTCGGCAACATGGGCGGCGGCATGTGCGCCAACCTCGTAAAAGCCGGCCACAACGTCGCCGCGTTTGACCTGAACACCGAGGCTGTCGCCGCCGTCGCCGCAAAGGGCGCCCGTGCGGCCACGTCCATTGCAGATGCGGTGAAGGACGCCGACGTCGTTGTCTCCATGCTGCCCGCGGGCAAGCATGTGCTCAGCGTCTATTTCGGGCCAGACGGCGTGAAGCATCACGCAAAACGCGGCACACTGCTGATCGATTGCTCCACCATCGCCGTTACCGATGCGCGCGAAGCGCACATCCAGGCGGACCTTTCAGGCCTCATCCTCGTCGACGCGCCGGTCTCAGGCGGGGTCGCGGCTGCCGAAGCGGGCACGTTGACCTTCATGGTGGGCGGCACAGCCAGCGCGTTCGAGAAAGCTGAACCGGTCCTGAGCGCCATGGGCAAGAACATCTTCCACGCCGGCGGCGCCGGAAACGGCCAGGCGGCGAAGATCGCCAACAACATGTTGCTCGGCATCTCGATGATCGGCACCTGCGAGGCGTTCAATCTCGCCGAAAAGCTCGGACTCGACGCGGAAACATTCTTCAGGATTTCGTCCGTCTCCTCCGGCCAGTGCTGGTCGATGACCAGCTATTGCCCGGCGCCCGGCCCGGTGCCCACGTCTCCCGCCAACCGGGACTACAAGCCCGGCTTTGCCGTTGCCATGATGCTGAAGGACCTTGATCTCGCCGCCGATGCGGCCCGCGCATCCGGCGCCGGGATCCGCCTCGGTGAACACGCCGCGAGCATCTACCAGGCCCTGTCGGACAAGGGCTTTGCGGACCTCGATTTCTCCGGCGTGATGAAAGACGTGAAAGGCGAGATTGCGGGCTGAACCGGGGCGGCAATCGGTAGTTTCCCTTAGCCATTAACGCTCAAGCCCGCTGGTACAGTTTTTTCGGCGCCATCAACAGGACGCGCCGCCAGTTCATCGGCGCATGATGCGTATCGGGGCAAAGACCGCAGGCCCGGTCAAATGCCAGCTTGCCTGGCGCCCCAACATGGCGGTCTGCGCCCATGGGTTCAAAAGCGGTGTGCGGTTCGATCCCAGGGCCGGGCCGGATGGCAGCAAAGCCTATCCCATGGGCTCCGAAACCGAACGGATGGAGCGCCTCGATGCGGCGGGCCACAGGGCCTGGTTTGCAGAGCGCGCCTGTGTGCGTCATATGTTCCGGCCCTCGCAGATGGACGCGCAACGCGCCGTCAAGCGTGCCTTCCGTCATGGCTGCGGTGTGGGCGGGCGCCGGCAAAGCGAGGCCGGAGCGCCTGGGGTGCTGGCCAGCCTGTTCAAGGCAATGAAGGGCGTGTGTGCGGCCCGCCTGCGCCGGGCGCTGGCGCCCTTTGCAGACCCGCTGCGTCAGGGTTTCGAGGAAGCCTCGGCCCTCGGGCTGGCGCGCGGCTGCCTGTATCAGGTCTGCCGGGCGCGCGCGGTTACCCGGTTCGGGGAAGGCAGCTGCGAACGCCGCGCAGCCGTGCGAACGCCCGTACAAGACTCATACCGCCTCGCTTATTGTTTTTGCTTGCTTGCCTTGGCGGCAGGTCCGGTCGTTTACCTATTGAGGCGCCTTCCTCCCGGGCGGCACTTGCATGCATCAGACGTTTGGCTCCCGGGCATGCCCGGCGAGAAGGAGAATCGATATGGCAGATTCAGCAACCCTTCAGGCTTCAAAGACCAGGGCAAAGCCGGAGCATTTCGATGTGCTGGTCGTCGGTGCAGGCATCTCCGGCGTGGGCGCGGGCTATCACCTGAAGACCCAGAACCCGAAGAAGAAGTTCGTCATCCTGGAAGCCTACGAAACCTTCGGCGGCACCTGGCACATGCACAGGTATCCGGGCATCCGGTCGGACTCCGATCTCTACACTTTCGGCTATCGCTACAAGCCCTGGGTCGGCCCGCCGATTGCCAGCCGCGAAGAGATCCTGAAATACATGGACGAGGTGATCGCGGAGAACGATCTCGCGCCCCACATCCGCTATCGCCACAAGATCACGTCCGCCAGCTGGTCGGGCGCGAAGAAGCGCTGGACGGTCAAGGCCGAGCGTCTCGACACAGGCGAAATGCTGACCTTCACTGCAAAATTCCTCTGGATGTGCCAGGGCTATTACAGGCATGCCGAGGGCTACACGCCGGAATGGCCGGGCATGGACGCCTTCCATGGACAGATTGTCCATCCGCAGACCTGGCCGGAAGGCCTTGATCTCACGGGCAAGAAAGTCGTGGTGATCGGCTCGGGGGCGACCGCGGCAACGGTGGTGCCGGCCATTGCCGGCAAGTGCGAACACGTCACGCTCCTGCAGCGCTCGCCGACCTATTTCATTCCGGCGCGCAATGAAAACGTCCTCGCCGACGAGCTGCGCAAGCTGGGCGTGGACGAGAAGTGGATCCACGAGATCGTCCGCCGCAAGTACCTGTTCGAGCAGGCCGAGTTCACGCGCCGCTCTTTCGAGGAATCCGAACTGCTGCGCAATGAGTTGCTGGAAGGCGTCAGGGCCTGCCTTCCGGAAGGCTACGACATGAAGCATTTCACACCGAGTTACCGCCCCTGGCAGCAGCGCATCGCCTTTGTTCCGGATGCGGACCTTTTTGAGGGCATCAAGGCGGGCCTCGCCAGCGTCGTCACCGACCATATCGAGCGCTTCACGCAAAAAGGCATCCTGCTCAAGTCCGGCCGCGAACTGGAAGCCGACGTGATCGTGACGGCTACCGGCTTCAACCTGTCGGTCCTCGGAGGCATTCCCTTCGAGGTGGATGGCAGGCCGGTTAACTGGGGCGAGACGATCACCTATCGCGGCATGATGTTCACGGGCGTGCCGAACCTTGTCTGGGTGTTCGGCTATTTCCGCGCCAGCTGGACGCTGCGTGTGGACATGATGGGCGACTTCGTCGCGCGGCTGCTGAAGCACATGGATGCCCGGGGCGCCAGGCAGGTCGAAGTTGCGCTCCGCCCGCAGGATCACAACATGGAAATCCTGCCTTGGATCGACGAGGACAATTTTAATCCGGGTTACCTGGCCCGCTCCGTGGACCTGATGCCCAAACGCGGGGCAAACCCGGAATGGGCCCATACGCAGAATTACTGGAAGGAAAAGGACGACCTCCCGCTGGTCGATCTGGACGCCCCGGAATTCCGATATTCCTGAGCCGGGCGCACCGGCGCTTTCTCTTGCCGCGGCGCAGCAACCCCGGCATGAGAGGCATCGATGACCGACACCAGCGCCCCTCCGCTTTCTGAACAGGGAAAGACCGACCCGGTCTTCCTGACCGACCTCGCCGATGCTGTCGACGAAGGTGATATCCGCTGGCTGTCGCGCACGCTGAAGCGGATGCACCCGGCTGATGCTGCCGATGCCCTTGAAGCGCTACCCTACGACACGTTCGAAGAAGCCGTTGAGCTGCTGGGCGGGGAGCTGCCGCCAGAAATTCTGATCGAACTTCGCGATTCCTATCGCGAGGGCGCGGTCGAGATGCTTCCGGATACGGCCGTCGCGCAGGCGCTCGACGAGCTGGACTCGGACGATGCGACAACCATTCTCGAAGACCTCGAGGAAGACCGCCGCGAACGCATCCTCGAAGACCTCGCGCCCGTTGACCGCGCCGGCCTTGAGCGCAGCCTCGCCTTTGAAGAAGAGACCGCCGGCCGTCTTATGCAGACGGAGTTTGTGGCTGTTCCCGAGTTCTGGACAGTCGGGCAGACCATCGACCATGCCCGCAATCTTGGCACGGATCTGCCGGAAGTCTTCTATGAAATCTATGTCATCGATCCGGGCTACCGGCTGAAGGGCATCGTCTCGCTCGCGAGCCTGCTGCGCCAGCCGCGTGATACCGGGCTCGAAGATATCATGCACGAGCCGACGACCGAGCTGAATACGTCGACCGATCAGGAAGACGTCGCCTTCCAGTTCCAGAAATACTCGCTCGCCTCGGCGCCGGTCACGGATACCGCCGGCCGCCTGGTCGGGATGATTACGGTCGATGACATGGTCGACGTCATGCATTCCGAGCATTCCGAAGACCTGCTGGCCCTTTCGAACGTGTCTTCTGCCGACGCGTCCGATACCGTTTTCGAGACCGTCAGGGCGCGGCTGCCCTGGCTGGCGATCAACCTGTTTACCGCCTTCATTGCCTCAGCGATCATCTCGGTGTTCGAAGGCGCCATCGAGGAAGTCGTCGCGCTGGCCATCCTCATGCCTGTGGTTGCGGCGCTCGGCGGCAATGCCGGCAGTCAGGGCCTCGCGGTGGCGGTGCGGGCCATCGCCTCGCGCCAGCTGGACGGCGCCTCCGCTCGTCGCGCGATCCTGAAGGAATTCATGGCGGCCGCTTTCAACGGGCTGCTGATCGGCGCCGGTGTGGGCCTGATTGCCCTGTTCTGGTTTGCCGATACAGGCCTCGCCCTCGTCATCGCCATTGCCATGTTCGGCACGTTCCTGTGGGCAGGCCTCTCCGGAATTCTGGTGCCGCTGGGCCTCAAACGCCTCGGGGCGGACCCGGCGGTTGCCTCGTCGGTTTTCGTGTTAACCCTGACCGATGTCATGGCCTTCTTCAGCTTTCTCGGCCTCGCCACGATTGTCCTCCTGTAAACAGAGGGTTTTTCGGCCGAATCTCGCGTTGCAGGCGAATGGGCGCGCGTTTTGCAGGGTGCACCTGTAGGCAATTGACCGATTGTACCATAACGGGAGCTAGTGGGTTTGGCCCGTCCCATGCGCACGTCAGCACAGGGTATCGAGCTCATCCAGAGCTTCGAGGGCTTTCGCCCGCGGGCAGCGCGTCTGCCCGGCGGCGGCTGGCTGATCGGCTATGGCCACACCGCCACCGCCCGCGCCGGTCTGCAGATTTCGCCGCGTGACGCCGCCCTGATCCTGCGCCACCATGACCTGCCCCGGTTCGAGCAGCAGATCGCCGAACAGGTGCTGAGCCCGCTCAGCCAGAACGAATTCGACGCGCTTGTCTCCTTCGCCTTCAACATCGGCAGTGAAGCGTTCTCGAATTCGGATGTCGTTGCCGCGCTTAACGCGGGTGACCGCCCGCTGGCGGCCAATGCCATGTGGGCCTGGCGCCTCGCGAACATTTCCGGCGAACTGCGCGTCGTGGATGCGCTGGCCCGCCGCCGCGCCGCCGAGATTGCGCATTTCCTCGAACACCCCGCTGGCCGAGCCGCCATTCCCGGCGCGCTGGTGCGCCCGCTTGCCCAGCTGGGCAACGATGACGAAGAGACCGGTCCCGGCGCCCGATCGGTCACCATCGGTCCTCGCGTGACCAGTGAGCCCTCTGCCGCCGCCCCCCCTGAAAGCTCTACCCAGGCCGCCGCCCGCGCCGTCAGCGAGCGCATCGCCCGCATCCTCGGCGAAGCGCCGCCCCAGCCGCCGGCCCCGCCAGCGCCGCCCGCCGCGCCCGGCGACGGCCCCACCCCTGAAGAAATCACGGACGCGGTGAAGGCCCTTGTCGGCGACGAACCGCTGGTTTCGCCTCTGCCGCCGCTCCAGCGGTCCAAGGGTCCCCCGGAAGGCATCGAGCGCCGCCGCATGCCGCGCCCGGCGTCCGCCGCGCCGTCCGAGGAGGGGCTTTCGCCGCTGCCGCTCGCCGAAGGCGTCTTGGTCGACGACCTCGAGATCGTCCAGGTCGACCCACGCGACCTCGAGCGTGCCATCCAGGAGAACGGCGACCTGGATACCGCCGCGAACCGCAATCTCGGCGCCTGGGGGCCCTACGCCCTGCTCTGCGGCCTCGGCGTGGTGGGGTTCATCGCCGGTATCGAGCGCTTCCTCCCGGACACGGCCCGCCCGATGATGCGCGAGAGTGACGCATTCGCTGGTCCTGTGCTCGCTCTCGGCGGCGGTTTCCTGTTCCTGATCGCCAGCTATTACCTCTACCGCGCCCTCACCCGTCAGGACTGACAGGCGGTGACAGGCAGGGGCGCCCTTGCTAGGTAAGCTGCATGATTGCCAACACATATCCCACGCTGAACTTCGATCTCGGTGAAACCGCGGACATGATCCGCGAAACCGTGAAAAACTTTGCCCGTAACGAGATTGCGCCCCGCGCCGCCGAAATCGACCGGACGGACAGATTTCCGCGCGACCTGTTGCCGAAGATGGGCGAGCTCGGCCTGCTTGGCATCACGGTCGAAGAGGAATGGGGCGGCACGGGTCTCGGCTATCTCGAGCATGTTGTGGCGATGGAGGAAATCTCCCGCGCTTCTGCTTCGGTGGGCCTTTCCTACGGCGCCCACTCGAACCTCTGCGTCAACCAGCTGCGGCGCTGGGGCAATGACGACCAGAAGACCCGGTACCTGCCGAAACTCATCTCCGGCGAGCATCTCGGCGCGCTCGCCATGAGCGAGAGCGGGGCCGGTTCTGACGTCATCTCGATGAAATTGCGCGCCGACAGGAAAGGCGACCGTTACGTCCTGAATGGCACCAAGATGTGGATCACGAATGCTCCGGATGCGGACACTCTGGTCGTCTACGCCAAGACCGACATGGACGCCGGCTCGAAAGGCATCACCGCCTTCCTGATCGAGCGCGGCTTCAAGGGCTTCAAGGTCGCCCAGAAACTCGACAAGCTTGGCATGCGCGGCTCGGAAACCGGCGAACTGGTGTTCGACAATTGCGAAGTACCGGAAGAAAACATCATGGGCCCGGTGGGCGCCGGTGCGCGCATCCTGATGAGCGGCCTCGACTATGAGCGCTCCGTGCTCTCTGCCGGGCCGACCGGCATCATGCAGGCCTGCCTTGATGTCGTGATCCCCTACATCCACGACCGCAAGCAGTTCGGCCAGTCCATCGGCGAGTTCCAGCTCGTGCAGGGCAAGCTCGCGGACATGTACGTGCAGATGAATGCGGCGAAGGCCTATGTCTATGCCGTCGCAAAAGCCTGCGACCGCGGCGAGACCGCCCGCAAGGATGCCGCCGGCGCCATTCTGTATGCGGCAGAAACGGCCACGAGGCTGGCCCTCGACGCCATCCAGCTCCTGGGCGGCAACGGCTATATCAACGAGTACCCCACAGGCCGCCTCCTGCGCGACGCCAAGCTCTATGAAATCGGGGCAGGGACATCCGAAATCCGACGCTGGCTGATCGGCCGGGAACTGTTCAACGAAACGGCGTGAGGTAGCATGGCGGGCACCGCGATCTGCCGCGCTGCCCGATACCGCCAGTCTTGCGCTGCGTGAGAAGATGGGTTTCCGACACTTGGGAACCTGCGCAAAAGTCGGCTTCAGGCTCGGCCAGCGGCAGGATGTCGTTTGGTGGCAAGGCGCCCCGAGTTGGCATGAGAACATGCCTGAGGAAGTTGCCCCGTTCCCGAACCGGACCCGTCGGGCGTTACCTGAACCGCTCCGGCTGGCGCGCGATCAGCGCCTCCAGTTTCGGCATTCCGTCTACGAGCCCCTTCGTCAGCTGCCCCGTCACCACGCCGCCCAGAAACAGGGGCGCGCTGGCCTTGCCGCTCCAGCGCAGCTCGCAGCCGCCCTCGACCGGCACGATGCGGTAGTCTTCGACCGCTGCCGAGACGGGCAGGGTGGAGCGCTCGAACCGGAACGCCATACGCTTGCCCTCTTCCCAGGCGAAGAACGTCTCCTCGATCACTTGAGCGCCGACTTCCACTGTGCGCGTGGTGCCCGGCCCAAATGGCTTCGGACTCGTCCATGTCACTTTGGTGATCGGCAGCCACTCGGTCCAGGCCGGCCCGTCCAGCAGCGCATTCCACACGACCTGCGGCGGAAACGGGAACCGGTGCACCGCGCTCGCCTGCTTAGCCGTGGCGAGGTATTCTTCGCCAACCTGCTTGTGGGCTTTCGGTATCCTGGCCATGGCGTGCTCCTCCAGCTGCGTATTTCCGGAGGTGCCATCAATTTTCCAAACCGTCTACGGACAACCAGGTGTGACGCGGGTTCACCCTGCGTCAGCCCGTTTGCAGTATCATGCGGCTCACCTCGTCCGGCAGGCTCAGTGTCTGCGGGATCGCTGTCACCAGAGACCGCTCGTCGACAGGCCTTGAAACATACCCGTCAAAGCCCCTGGCAAGGAATTTCCCCCGGTCGCCATCTATCGGACCGGCCGTCCGTGCGATGACCGGCGTCAGGGGGGCGGCGCTGGCCGGTCGCGCAGGCCCTTGAACGCCTCGGCGCCAGGCCCCGGCATGCAGATGTCCGTCAGAACGATGTAGAACCTGTCTTTCGCCAGAACGACCAGCGCCCGGTGGCCTGTAAGCCCTGCGCGCGACCTGCTTATCGGTGCTGCAATGACCTTGTCCGCCCTTTCCAGGATGACCGGCGGCGCGCATTGGCGCACTCTTCTGCAATGTCGGTGATTTCATGTGACCAGGAGAGCGCGCCAGGCGGTGATGGAATAATCATGGTCTTCATGACCTTACTCAACGTGCTCAGGGCTGCGCTTATACTGCAAGAGGTTACAGTTCAGGCCGGGCAGCAGAGCTTCGGGATTTCGCTGGACTCCAGCGCCGCCCTGGCGGCCACATAGCCTGCCTCGACAGCCGCGTCGTAAGCGGACCAGTTGCGCAGTTCGATACCCGGCAACTCCGGCAGGATCATCACATCGGTCATGTCCCGGCCATAGGCCGGATCATTGCGCACCGTTGCTGCCCGCATCAGCAGGCCCGCAATAGGTGGCGGGGATGAAAACCCGTTCCGGGCGACCCACTGCCAGAAGTTCAGGGGGCGGACAAACTCCTCCCTGTTGAGGCCTTCGGGTTGCCCTGATACATCCGATCCGATCACGAAGCCCTGGTGAAGCTCCCGCATGATCTCGACGGGGAAATTGTTGAGTACTGCGCCGTCTACCAGAATGTTCTCGCCGTCGACTACCGGTGGCAGGATGCCGGGCAATGAGATTGTCGCGCGCAGCGCTGTGCGAAGATGGCCGCTGCGGTGCACATGCACCCGCCCGGACGTCAGGTTTGTCGACAGCGCGTAGAACGGTATCTTCAGGTCGCCGATTTCGGTCTCGCCGAAATGCTCCTCGAGCCGCGCGTTGACGCGCTTGCCCCTCACCATGCCGACGACCGGCAGGGTATAGTCGCCCAGCGGATTGGACTCCACGAACGCCTTGCGGATGCGCCAGTCGATCTCGGTATCGCTCCAGCCCATGGCCACGCAGGCTGCGATCACTGCGCCCATCGAGGCGCCGCCTGCAAAGTCGATTGGTATGCCCGCTTCACGGATCGCCCGGACGGCCCCGATATGGCTGTAGGCGCGCGCGCCGCCGCCCGAAAGCACGATACCGACCGACCGGCCCGTCATCACACGGGCAAGGCGCAGCGCATCGGACTGGCTGTCGCCGTACCAGTGGAACAGGCGGTTTGCACCCGCTGCGTCCAGCCATTCCTGCGGCCGTGCAGCCCGGCGCTCCGTACCCGGATGGATCAGCAGAACGTCGACAAGTTTGAGCCGCTGCGCCGGCGAGCTGTCTTCCGGCATCAGCGGCACGGAGGGCCGTGCATCCCCCCGCGCCAGTACCCAGATCCGGTCCGCCTGACGCATCGCGAGCCGGAACCAGGACGTATCGCCAATCGGCGTGACCAGGATCACCGTGTCGTTCTTCTGCTCTAGCTCATCGAAGAAGGCCGCTGGCTTCCCGTCGCCCTTTGTCTCGTCAATGATGGCGACCTTCTGCCCAAACTTCATCAGCGCCTCGCGCAGCGCCCGGGCCCGCATGCGCAGGTCGATCGTCGGCGAGGTTGCAACCAGCGTGTAGACCTTCGGCACTGTCGCAACATTGCGCTGCCCGGTCCGGCCGAGGCGGCGCAGGATGATCCGGATCATGCCCTCCAGCAGTGCCGGCTCCGCCTTGACCAGCCGGTTCCAGCCGGTCCGCGACAGGGCCACGACTTCGGAATCGCGCAGCGCGTAGACCGAGCCCGTATGCGGCTTGTCTTCCGGTATGCCATCGCCGTTGAGGTCCACGCCGCCGAGGAAGAGCGCCATCTCCCCGACCGGCTCACCTGGCCGGATATGGCCTATGAATTCGTTACCGGGCCCAAAGGCGCCCAGTGTTCCCGAAACGACAAAAAAGATCGAATCGGCCAGCTCCCCGGCGAGGAAAAGGGGCTGGCCTGCCGGCAGCGAAAACCATCGTGCTTCCCTGCCCGCCGAACGCATCGCGCGCTGCGATACATCCTTCAGCAGGGGAATCACTTTCAGATCAGGATTAGGAGGGATCTGCATGACCCGTTTCTTGCTCGCTCTGACTGGTGTTTGAAAGCCGTCCATGCTTCCAGTTTAACATAAATGCGTTACCGAACCGGTGACAGCCCGGTGAGTGGGGGTTAATCCTCGGCGCAAGTGTTAAGGAAGATAGCATGCCTGTTCTGAAATCGGCGCTGGATGTGTCCGGGGCGAAGTTCGCCGCCAACCGGAAGGCCATGCACGCCCTGCTCGAGGACCTGCAGGCCAGGACCGCCCAAGCCGCCCTGGGCGGCCCTGAAGACTCCCGCCGCCGCCACACCGAACGCGGCAAGCTGCTGCCCCGTGAGCGGGTCGAGCGCCTGATCGACCCCGGCAGTGCCTTTCTCGAGATCGGCGCCCTGGCCGCCAACGGTATGTATGACGGTGAAGCGCCGGGCGCGGGCCTGATCACGGGTGTCGGGCGCGTTGAAGGCCGGGAATGCCTGATTGTCTGCAATGACGCGACCGTCAAAGGCGGCGCCTATTTCCCTGTCACCGTGAAGAAACACCTGCGCGCGCAGGAAGTGGCGATGGAAAACCATCTGCCTTGTATCTACCTCGTCGATAGCGGCGGCGCGAACCTGCCGCACCAGTCCGAAGTCTTTCCGGACCGTGAGCATTTCGGCCGGATTTTCTACAATCAGGCCCGGATGAGCGCGAAGGGCATTGCCCAGATCGCCGCAGTGATGGGCAGCTGCACCGCCGGCGGCGCCTATGTGCCCGCGATGAGCGATGAAACAGTGATCGTGCGCAAGCAGGGCACCATCTTCCTTGGCGGCCCGCCGCTGGTGAAGGCCGCCACCGGTGAGGAGATCTCAGCCGAAGACCTTGGCGGCGCCGATGTCCACGCCCGCCGTTCCGGCGTCGCCGACCACTACGCTGCCCACGACTCGCACGCGCTCGCCATCGTCCGCTCTATCATCCGTACACTGAGCAAACCGAAGCCCCAGCCGTTCGAGCTGGCCGAGCCGCAAGCCCCCCTCTACGATCCGGCCGAACTGCACGGCCTGGTGCCGCGGGACGTGCGCGAGCCCTATGATGCCCGCGAAGTCATCGCCCGCCTCGTCGACGGCTCGGAGTTCCACGAGTTCAAGCAGCTCTACGGCGAGACCCTCGTCTGCGGCTTTGCGCGCCTTTACGGCATGCCGGTCGCCATCCTTGCGAATAACGGTATCCTGTTCTCCGAAAGCGCCCAGAAAGCCGCCCACTTCATCGAGCTGGCCGACCAGCGCCGCATCCCTCTGGTCTTCCTGCAGAACATCACCGGCTTCATGGTCGGCTCTAAATACGAAGCTGGCGGGATCGCCAAGGATGGCGCCAAGATGGTCACCGCCGTGGCCACCGCTTCCGTGCCTAAATTTACCATCGTCACCGGCGGCAGTTACGGAGCCGGCAATTACGGTATGTGCGGGCGCGCCTATTCGCCTCGCTTTCTCTTCATGTGGCCGAACGCGCGCATCTCCGTAATGGGGGGCGAGCAGGCCGCCAGCGTCCTTGCGACTGTCAGGCGCGACGGCATCGAGCGCAAGGGCGGCGAGTGGAGCGCTGCCGAGGAGCAGAGCTTCAAGCAGCCGATCCGTGATCTCTACGAAGCCGAAGGCAATCCTTACTTCTCGACTGCCCGTCTCTGGGACGACGGCATCATCGATCCTGCCGACACACGCCGCGTCCTCGGTCTCGCGATGTCGGCCGCCCTCAACGCCCCCTTCGGCGAGCGCGGGTTCGGGCTTTTCCGTATGTGATTGAGTTTTGTGACAGGCTAAGCTAGGGGTGCAGTACTTTAATTATCCAGGCTCATTCATGGCGATTAAATTAACGGTTCTGCTCAGTGATCAGACTTATGAGAGGGCGATGGAGCTGGTCCAGTCCGGCACGTTTCCCCATGTGAGCGCTCTGGTTGAGCGCGCGCTCCACGTCCTGCTCGAAGCACAGGACGTCCATAAGGCAAGGTCGCTGCTCCTGCGGGGGGAGCTTATTGCTCGGGCCGAAGCCGAGTTTCTGGATGCGGACCAGTTTCAGATTGAAGCGGGCCGGATGTTCTCTCAACTTCTTGTTAATCCGTGGACGGTATGAATCTTCAGCATTTCAGGGTCCGGTTTTCTCCCGCTGCCATCGAAGACCTGCGGGCGATCGCGCGGCAACTGGAAGGCGCGACGGGCGATATCTCGGGCGCGGTGCGGCGCGCCGAGGAGATGCTTACCTTCGCGTGTTCGGCAAGTTCGCTGTCCCAGCATAGCTTGCAGAGAGACGATATCCGCAAAGGGCTGCGAACTGCGCCCGTCGGGCGCAGCGTTGTAGCCTTCGAAATGATCAGGGATCTGCAGACAGTGCGTGTTTTTGGTTTCTTTCACGCTGGCCAGGACTTTGCCAGCATCCTGCTGGACAGCGTAGGTCCCGGTCAGGGCTGAACGTCCATGGCCCGCCGACCGGGCCGGCTGTTCAGGGCCCTTCGTGCTTGCTTTCTGGCGCTTTTCTGGCGCTGTCATGACCCTGGTCCGGCAAAGACGCCTTGCGCAGGCTGGCGGCGTCCCTCAGGATGGGGTCAGAAAAAACCTTTTCCGGGGAGGCACCGCGATGCGCGACTGCGAATACGACCTCATCAAGTTCGATGCGACCCGCGCCGGCGTCGCCATCGTTACCCTCAACCGGCCGGATGTTCACAACGCCTTCAACGCGGAACTCATCGCCGAGCTCACGGACGTGTTCACGATGATCGCCGACCAGTCGTCCATCCGGATGATGATCCTGCGCGGCGAAGGTCCATCCTTTTCGGCTGGCGCCGACCTCGCCTGGATGAAGCGGGCCGCCACTCACACGCGTGAGGAGAACGAAGCGGACGCGGAGCGCCTCGCCGAGATGCTGCAGCGCCTCTACGAGATGCCTCAGATGACGCTCGCGCTCGTTCATGGCATTGCTATGGGCGGCGGGGCAGGGCTCGTGGCGGCCTGCGATGTTGCCATCGCGATGGCAGGCGCGTCCTTCCGCTTCTCCGAAGTCCGCCTCGGCCTGACGCCTGCCACCATCAGCCCCTTCGTGATCGACGCCATCGGCGCGCGCCGGGCCCGCGCGCTTTTCGTCACGGCGGAGTCCTTTGACGCCGCCTACGCCGAGCGCATCGGTCTTGTGCAGTACGTTGCTCAGACAGCGGATGAAATGGCTGAGCTCGAGGAGAACATCGCCAGGCTTGTCTTCGCGGCCGCCCCCGGCGCCATCGCGGATTCCAAGAAACTCGTGCGGGATGTTGCCGGACGCCCCATCGACCGTGAGCTCGCGCACAAGACCGCGAAGCGCATCGCGGCACGCCGGGCCTCTGCGGAGGGAAAAGAAGGCATTGCCGCCTTCCTCGAAAAGCGCCCGCCCAGCTGGAAGGCGTAAGCTATTCCAGTGGCGGCAGGGGCATGCCCCAGCCTGTCAGCGCCGTGTGAACGGCCTCGACCGGATTGATCCCGGTCAGCCCCTCGATGGGCTCCCGGAATATGTAAATGACCAGTCCCAGCATGATCATATAGACGATAAACTGCAGCACCGATTTCAGCACGAAGGCGCCGGCGCTGAAGGCGATCATGCCGATCGCGCCGAGGATCAGCGCGCCCTGGAGCGGCGGCATGCCTTCCGTGATGGCGTAGTTATAGCCGAAATAGGCGCCAAGTCCGCCGCCGACGATACCGGCAATGCCGGCCAGCTGGACGCCTGAATTGTAAGCCATTGGACTCCCCCGTAGCATGGTCGCCCCCCATGCTTACGCCATCCGGCGGGCCTGACAAAGCCTCAAAGTCACCCCCGGGCAGAGCCGGCTCCGGCCTTGTTTCAGCCCGGAAACCCGGCCATTGCGTTCGGCAATGACAAATCCGGTGCCTGCCTCCACGCGCCTTCGCGCCCGTCTTCACGCCGGGCGCGAAGCGCTCCGCGCCCGCTGGGTGAAGGGGGCGTGGAGCCTCGGCCTGTTCGAATTCATCAGTTTCGGCATCAAGCAGGCCTGGGCCTGCCTCTTCGGGGGCGTCATGCTCTCGCTCCTGCTGGTAACCCACTTCTTCTATCCGGACGCAGCCGCCCTCTCGCGCTACGACTTCCTTGTCCTCGCCGCGCTCGCGCTCCAGGTGCTGCTCATCCTCTCCGGCCTCGAAACCTGGGAGGAGGCGCGCGTCATCCTCGTCTTCCACGTGGTTGGCACCCTCATGGAGCTCTTCAAGACCGCCTATGGCAGCTGGACCTACCCGGAAGACAGCTACCTGCGCATCGGCGCCGTGCCGCTCTTCTCCGGCTTCATGTACGCCGCCGTCGGCTCGTATCTCGCCCGCGTCTGGCGCATCTTCGAGTTCCGGTTCGACCGTTTCCCCCCGCTCCGGGCGCAGGGCCTGCTCGCCGCTGCCATCTACATCAACTTCTTCGCCCACCACTGGCTGCCTGACATTCGCCTCGTCCTTTTCGCCGCCGCCGCCTTGCTCTACCTGCGCACCGTCGTCTGGTTCCGCCCGGATGAGGTCCACCGCCCCATGCCGCTGCTGGTCGGCTTCTTCCTTGTCGCCGTCTTCATCTGGTTTGCAGAAAACCTCGGCACCTTCGCCCGCGCCTGGACCTATCCCGGCCAGGAGGCCGGCTGGGAGATGGTGTCTTTATCCAAGCTCGGATCATGGTATCTGCTGATGATCATCAGTTTCGTCCTGGTCGCCACCGTGCACCGGGGCAGGGGAGAGGCCGCCCGTGAAAATCACCAGACTCCTCGTCGCGAACCGGGGTGAAATCGCCGTCCGGATCTTCCGCACCTGTCGCCGCCTCGGCATCGAAACCGTCGCCGTCTATTCCGATGCCGACCGCGCCGCGATGCACGTGCGTGAGGCGGATGAAGCCGTCCATATCGGCGCCGCCCCTGCCGCCGAAAGCTATCTGCGCATGGAGGCCATCCTCGCCGCCGCTGCCGGGACGGGCGCGAACGCCATTCACCCCGGCTACGGCTTCCTCTCCGAAAACGCCGCCTTCGCTGAAGCCGTCCTCGCCGCCGGACTCGCCTGGGTCGGCCCGCCGCCCGCTGCCATCCGCGCCATGGGCCCGAAGGACGAAGCCAAGCGCATCGCAGAGGAAGCGGGCGTGCCCGTGCTCCCCGGTTACCGGGGCGAGGCGCAGGACATCAGCACGCTGACGAAAGCCGCCGAAAAAGTCGGGTATCCGCTCCTTATCAAGGCTGTCGCCGGCGGCGGGGGCAGGGGCATCCGCCAGGTCTCCACGGCCGCTGACCTCGCCGCCGAACTTGTGAGCGCTGTGCGGGAAGCCGAATCCTCTTTCGGCGACGGCCGCGTGATGCTCGAGAAACTGGTCGGGCGCCCGCGCCATATCGAAGTGCAGGTCTTCGGCGACCAGCACGGCAACGTCGTCCACCTGTTCGAGCGAGACTGCTCCCTCCAGCGCCGCCGCCAGAAAGTCATCGAGGAAGCCCCCGCGCCCGGCATGCCGGAACCTGTCCGCAAGGTGATGACCGATGCCGCTGTGAAGCTCGCGAAAGCCGTTGGCTACCAGGGCGCGGGCACGGTGGAATTCATCGTGGACGGATCAAGGCCGCTCGGCCCTGACACCTTCTGGTTCCTCGAAATGAACACGCGCCTCCAGGTCGAGCACCCGGTCACCGAAGCTATTACCGGCACTGACCTTGTCGAGTGGCAGCTGATCGTCGCCTCCGGGGGCAAGCTCCCGCTGAAACAGAAGGATATCAAGCTCACCGGCCATGCCTTCGAGGCCCGCATCTGCGCCGAAGACCCTGCCGACAGCTTCCGCCCCGGGGCCGGCCTCATCCTCGAATTCGGCCTGCTCGAAGAGCCGGACGGCGAAACCCTGCGCTGGGACGCCGGCTTCGAATCCGGAGACCGCGTGCCCGCGAACTACGATTCCATGATCGCCAAACTGATCGTGCACGCAGAGACCCGGGACGCCGCGTTAGAACGTCTCACCGACGTTCTTGCCCACACCCAGCTCGCCGGCGTGCCGTCCAACGCTGGATTCCTCCGCCGCTGCGCGCTCTCCGAGGCGTTCGCGTCCGGCACGCACCACGTCAACTGGATCGGCGAACATCTCGGCGCGCTTGCCGCCGTGCCGGACGCGCACCGCGCCGCCTCGCTCTCCGCCGTCGCGACACTGCTTCTCGACGACGAAGGCGCTGTCTCCCCCTGGGACCTGCACGATGGCTTCCGCCTGAACTCGGCACCCCGCCGCGGCGTCCTCCTCGCCGCAGACGGCGAAGCCGAAATGGTCGGCCCGGACACCTCCCTCAGCGATGAGGCGCCGTTCCCGCTTATCACCGACCTTTCGCCCCGCCGTTTCGCCGTCACCACCGGCGGCGACACCTTCCTCATTACGATCCCTGAGTTCAGCGCTGACGCCGACGCCGCCCTTGGCGGCAATGTCGTCAAGGCCCCGATGCCCGGCAAGGTGCTCAGCGTACTGGCCATCGCCGGCAACACGGTAACCCGCGGCGAAACCCTCGCTGTCCTCGAAGCGATGAAAATGGAACACGCCCTGACCGCGCCGAGGGACGGCGTCGTGCAAGCCGTCCATGCCAGCGCCGGCCAGCAAGTCGCAGACGGCGATATACTGGTGATGCTGGCAGAAGAGTAGCCTACCTCGGCCCCGCCACAATCAGATCATCATGCAGGCTCGCGATCTCCCCGTCCGAATATCCGATACCGGATAATATCTCGTCGGTATTTTCCCCGAGGCTGGGCGCCCGCACCGGCGCGATCCGCTCAGCGTCCGAGAAAGCAATCGGATTGCCCGGTGTAAGATAGGTCCCGATGCCTGGATGTTCGAGCATTGAGAACATGGGGTTATCTGTTGAAATGTCCGGATCCTCACGCACTGCCTGCGCAAAGGTCCGGTAGCGGGCCCAGGTCACGCTGCGCTCTGTAAATGTTGCCTCGAATTCTTCCACCCGCCGCGAGTCGAAGAACGGCTTCAGCTGAGCGGTTATCGCATGCCGGTGTTCGAATCGTGCCCCTTCGCGGTTCAGATTGACGCCCAGTTTCACGGCCAGCTCTTCGAATGCCTCCTGCGTATGCGTCACAGCTTTAAGGTTGTCCCACTGGCGCTGCGTCAGCGCCACGACCACAACGCGCCCGCCGCCCTTGCACACAAAATCCTGTGCATACGCACCGTACAGGGAGTTGCCCATCTTCGGCCGGTCATAGCCGTTCACGGTCACCTCGCCGATGATCCCGAGATTGCCCAGCATTGCCAGCGCCATGTCCTTCAGCGCCAGTTCCACCAGCTGCCCGTTCCCGGTCAGCCGACGGTGCCGCTCCGCCGCCAGGATGCCCAGCGCTGCCTGCTGCCCTGTGATGCAGTCCCAGGCGGGCAGGACATGGCCCACCGGCTCGGTCGATCCCTCCGGCCCCGTCGCCATCGGAAAGCCCACCGCCGGGTTCACCGTATAGTCGACCTGCGGGCCGCCGCTGCGGTCCCCGGTCACTGACATCATGATCAGGTCGTGCCGGCGGGCCTTGAGCGCAGGATAGTCCATCCATCCGCGTACGCGCAGATTTGTCAGGAAAATGCCTTTGCCTTCGCCCGGCTCACAGATCAGCCGCGTCACGATTTCCTGTCCTCGCGGCGTCGTCATGTCCACGGCCAGGCTGCGCTTGCCCTTGTTAAGCCCCGCCCAGAAGAGGCTGCGGCCCTTGTCGGTGACCGGCCAGCGCCCATTGTCCAGCCCGCCGCGTATCCGGTCGAAGCGGATCACGTCCGCCCCCATCTGCGCCAGCGTCATGCCCGCAAGCGGCGCCGCCACAAATGCAGAGCCTTCGACAATCCGCAGCCCTTCCAGAATTCTGACCATCTTGTCCTCCCACGGGCCGGTTTCCGGCCTCATGGGATGTCATCTAGGCCGCGTCAGCCGCCCGCCCAGCTGAGATTGGCCTGCATGCCGGCGGCGCCCTCGCCATTCGCGGTGAACAGGTCCAGCCCGCCCGCCTCATTCGTCCGCCCGCAGACGGAAACATCGTCAAAGTCAAATAGCGGCCTGAGCCCCCGGAACGTATAGCTCGCAGGCCGCTTGCCCGGTTGCCAGCGCCGGGCCGCCTCCATCATCAGGATCGCCTGCAAGGGCCCGTGCACGACAAGCCCCGGATACTTTTCCGTCTCCATCGCATAGGGCCGGTCATAGTGGATGCGGTGGCCATTGAAGGTCAGCGCTGAAAACCGGAACAGCAGTACGGGGTCCACTGCCACACGATCCGTCCACGCACATGTCCCTACGGGTACCGGTTCCGGCGGGCTGAACACGTCCGGGATCGGCATGTAAACGATGTCCTGCTCTTCCTCCATCAGTCCGGCCCCGCCGCGGGAATAGGCATGGCGTACGGTCACGAACACCATCTCGCCCGTCCGTCCGGTCTTCGAGGTCACTCTGGCAATCGAGGACACCCTGGTCAGTTCGTCGCCGATCCGCACCGGACCGTAGAACTGGCAGCGGCTGCCGGCCCACATGCGCCGGGGCAGGGTGATCGGGGGCAGGAAACCGCCCCGCTGCGGATGCCCGTCCGGCCCGACGCCCGAGGCGCGTACGACCGGCAGGAAGTAAAGCCACAGCCAGAGCGGCGGCAACTCCGCTTTCAGCAGGTAATCATCCGGGTTCTGATCGAGCGTCGCCGCCAGCGCCCGCGCGGGCCCCGGATGCACGGTATCGATCTGCACCTCGGTGCGGCCAATCCAGCTTTGCAGCGTCTCTGTGTCCATCCGCAGATAGTTAGCTCAAACGCCGGCGCTCTCAAGCCCCGGCGGCGCAAAGCGTCAGGTCAGCTCCAGCCCTGCCAGTTCGCCGTCCTCGCGCCATTTGCTGAGGATGCGGAAATAGGCATTCGGCCCGTCGCCATGGGAATTGTTCTGAGCGGCCCGGTCGCCCGGCTTGCCTTCATTGTTGTAATAGCCCGGCGTGCATTCCTCGAGGAATTGCTGGCGCATTACGGCTTTTGCAACGATCTGTTGCACCCAGGCCTCTTCGGCGTCTGCCGAAGCTTCGAATGTTGCGGCCTGCCGCGCCTTCACCTCCGCCAGCGTATAGCCGATCTGCCCGGCCTGCTCGTCCAGGAGGTGCGGATAGTTCGCCGTGAAGCCCGCCTGTCCCGGCCCCATCAGGAACATGTTGGGAAACCCGTGTACGCAAAGGCCGTGCAGGCTTCGCATGCCGTCCGCCCAGTAATCTTTCATGTGCACGCCGCCGCGCCCCACGGGGTCATAGCCCGCCCGGCGCGTATAGTCCGTGCCCACTTCAAAGCCGGTGGCATAGACAAGGCAGTCGATCCTGTAGGCCTTGTCGCCCACCACGATGGAATCCCCGGTGATCCGGTCTACGCCCTGGCCATTGGTGTCCACCAGCGTCACGTTCGGCCGGTTGAAGGCGTCGAGGTACTGGTCATGGAAGCACGGCCGCTTGCAGAACTGGCGATACCAGGGCTTCAGCGCCGCTGCCACCGACGGATCCCTGATGATCTCGTCCACGCGGCTGCGCACCTGTTCCATCTTCCTGAAGTCGGCAATCTCTGCCAGCTCCGCCAGCCGCTCCGGCGTCAGGCCCTGCTGGTCGCCCTTGGAGGCAATGAACAGGATGTTACGGATAATGTCCGTCCACCCATCATTCACCAGGTCTTCCGGCTCATAGCCGCCCGAGACCAGCGTATTGAAATTCTCCATCCGCCGGCGCTGCCAGCCAGGCTCCAGGCTCCTGGCCCAGTCCGGATCGGTCTGACGGTCATTGCGAACGTCAATTGAGGAAGGCGTGCGCTGAAACACATAGAGATGTTTCGCGCCGGCCGCGAGGTGCGGCACGCATTGCACGGCGGTCGCGCCGGTGCCGATGATGCCCACCACCTTGTCCTTTAGCCTGTTCAGCCCGCCTTCTGGCCCGCCGCCCGTATAGGCGTAGTCCCAACGGCTCGTATGGAAGCTGTGCCCCCTGAACGTCTCCACGCCCGGAATGCCGGGCAGCTTCGGCCGGTTCAGCGGTCCGTTGCTCATCACCACGAACTGGGCGGTGAATTTGTCGCCCCGGTCGGTCTCGATCGTCCAGGCCTTTTTCTTCCCGTTCCACTTCATGCCGGTCACGCCGGTGCTCAACAGGGCCTTGTCGAACAGGTTAAAATGCTCCGCGATCCGCTTCGAATGCGCGAGGATTTCCGGCGCCTTCGTATACTTCTCCTTCGGCATGAAGCCGGTCTCTTCCAGCAGCGGCAGGTAGATATAGCTCTCGATATCGCACGCTGCGCCGGGATACCGGTTCCAGTACCACGTCCCACCAAACGCGCCGCCGGTCTCGATCATGCGGATGTCAGCAAAGCCCGCCTTGCGCAGTCTTGCCGCCGCCAGCATCCCGCCAAACCCGCCGCCAATCACTGCGACTTCCACATGGTCATTTACCGGCGCGCGCTCCACACGCTCCGTATACGGGTCTTCCAGGTAGTGGGCGAACTGTCCCGCCACGTTCACATACTGCTCGTTGCCGTCCCTGCGCACGCGCTTGTCGCGCTCGGCAAGGTAGCGCGCCTTCAGCGCGGCCGGGTCAAATCCAGGATCAAGTGCGCCGGTATCGGCCATGGGAAAACTCCTGCGAAAATCGGCAGGGCCCGCGTCTCGCCGCGCCGGTCTCCGGCATCCGGCCGTGAATTTAACCGCGATGCCGCCTCGGCAACAGTCATGACCCGGCGTCAGCCGCCCCCCCTGCCGAGCCGATGAACCGGACGATCTGGCTGATCAGGATGCCGGCGCCGATCCACAGCCAGATCTGGCTGCCCTTGTCCTGTGGCGCGGCGGCCTTGCTCTCTTGCGCCACCGCGCGCCTGCGCGCCTCCGGCGGCATCTCGCCGAGCGCCGCTTGCCTGCGCACCCGCGCCATCCAGTCGTTCAGCCTGCGCACCCATATCCGCGTCGCCGGCTGGCGCGTCCAGCCATAATACTGGTCCAGTGCGTCGAACACCCCCGGCGTCAGCCAGTCCGGAATGCGCAGCTCCTGCGGCTCCAGGTTATACCCCGTCCGGTCGCACAGGAACTGGCGCACCTGCCACTGCATCCACTGGTATTCATCGATGCCCGCCACGTCCGCCCCGTCGATGATCGCCATCACGTGGCGCACCTCCGGCGCGCGGCCCGTCGCCGTCAGCGTGTCGACCAGCCGGTCCAGCGCCGTCCTGATCGGTTGCGAGGCGGCGATTTCTTCGGGCGCGAACCCGTCATCGTCATCACTTTTCCGGGCACCTTCATCCGGCGCGTTTTCGGTGTCCGATGGTTCATCTTCTTGATAGGGTTCGGTCCCGGCATGCGCCGGCTTCGTCTGGGACAGGGCATCGCGCGCCCTTTCGGTAATCACGGCCAGCGGCACATCCCCGATCGCCACAGCGCCGACCGGAAACGCTTCTGCCTCCGGGTTCGCCCCGTCATTCTCCGCCTCGCCGGCGTTGGCGTCGTCGCCGTAGTCGTCACGCCAGCGCACTTCATGGCGCGCCTGCTCGAACGCGGCGCGCAGCGCCATGAACCCCGCCCGGTCGTCTTCGGGCCGCGTGACTTTCAGCTTCGCCGCATAGGCCCGGCGCACATCTGCGTCCGTCGCCGTCGCTCGGTTCAGTTCCAGCAGGTCAAACGGATCAGAAGACATCGTCGCGTTCGAAGTTCCCGAGGATCGCTTCGATATTGCGCCGTGCTTCGGTGATCGCGCGCGCGTCCTGGCGCGACAGCACGCCCTCGAACTCCGCGATCAGCCGGCCCACGGACTGGCGCCTGTCGCCCAGAAGGTTCTCGTAGGCCGCCCGCATCCGGGCGATCAGCGCCGCATTCTCCTGCTGCTCGCGCGGATGGATCTTGATCGCGCTCAGCGCCTTCAGCCGCTTCTCGATCTCGGCGCGCGGCAGGCTGCCCGGATTGCCCTCGATCACGAGGCGTTCCATTTTCTTCGTCGCCAGCGGCGTCGCTTCCACTTCCAGCACGCCGGACGTATCATAAGTGTAGCGAAGCTCCACCGACTTGTCCTCCTTTGGCCCGCCGCGCAGAGGAATGTGGAGCGAGCCGATCAGGATATTGTCCTTCACGAACGGGCTCTCGCCCTGGAAAATCTTCAGTACGATCTCCTGCTGGCCGGGGTGCAGCGGAGAGATCACATCCGCCTTGCTCACCGGCACCACCGTATTGCGCTCGATCATCGGTGAGAATTGTCCGTGCTCGTACTTTCCCTCGCCGACCGCAATCGACGTCTCGAAGCCCAGCGTGAACGGGCATACGTCCGTCATCACCACATCGTCCAGCGCCGAATGCCGCGCGGCCAGGCCTGCCTGCACCGCCGCGCCGAGCGCCACGACATGATCGGGGTCGATCGAATACTCCGGAAACCGCTTGAACAGCCGCGTCACCAGCGCCCGCACGCTCGCCATCCGCGTCGCCCCGCCCACCGTGATGATCCGGTGCAGGTCGTCCGCCCTGAGGCTTGCATCCGAAATCGCCCGCTGGATCGGCAGGCGCAGCCGCTTCAGGATCGGGTCGGTAATCTCGTCGAATTTCTCCCGCGTGACCGTCACGCGCCGCGCCTCGCCGTTCAGCGCAAAGTCCGCGCTCGCCGCCGCGGCTTCCGTCAGCTGCACCTTCATCCGGTCCGCCAGCGCCCGCAGCCGCGCCCCGTCCTCGCGCGAGACCGTATCCGGCTTCACGCCGAGTTGCCGGCCAAGCTCCAGAGCCAGCGCGTCGGTGAAATCCTCGCCCCCAAGGAACGCGTCCCCGGCCGAGGCGCGTACTTCCATTACGCCCGAGAACATCTCGAGGATCGAGACGTCAAACGTCCCCCCGCCAAGGTCCACCACCAGGAAGGTCGACTCGCCCTGCCGGTCCTGCAGGCCGTAAGCCAGCGCCGCCGCCGTCGGCTCGTTGATCAGCCGGTTCACCTTCAGGCCCGCAAACTCAGCTGCCGTGATCGTCGCCTTGCGCTGGATGTCATTGAAATAGGCCGGGACCGAGATCACCGCCTCATCCACCGCGTGACCCAGATACGCCTCCGCGTCCGCCCACAGCGCCCGCAGCACGAAGGATGACAGCTCCTCCGCCCGGAAAGGTTTCCTGCCCAGCGTCATCTCGTGATTGGTGCCCATGTAGCGCTTGAACCGCGCCGCCGTCTGCGCCGGATGCGTCAGCAGCCGGTCCTTGGCCGCCCGCCCGACCAGCAGCGCGCCGTCATCGCCGTACCCGACGGCCGACGGCGTCAGGAACTCCCCCAGGCTGTTGGCAATCAGCTGCGGCCGCGCATCCGTGAATACCGCCACCAGCGAGTTCGTCGTGCCAAGGTCAATGCCGATCAGCGTCCGGGAAGCGTCAGTCATGAAGGAGGCGAAGCTTTCAGCGGGAGGAGACTGAAAGCCTTAACGGGTCCTGCATCGCGCTCCAAGAGGGGCTTTCTAGGCTGCCTGTGTCTGGCCCCAGGCCGGGAAAGGGTCGTGCAGGTCAGTGCGCGCCCGCATCCTTTCCGGCGTGCTGCCATGGCGGATATCGGTGAGGCACGCATTCAGCCTTTTGCGCAGGGCCGCCTCATCCATGCCGATCCCGATGAACACTATTTCCTGCCGCCGGTCGCCCACGTCCCGGTCCCAGATCCCCGCCATGTACGCCTCGAAGTCGCCGGAGCCGGGCCAGCGCTCGCGCGGCGTCACCGCCCACCACCGCCCCATGCCCTGATGGCGCACCAGCGCGCCCGCCTGGCTCACTTCACCGATCCAGTCCGGCCGCGTCGCCACCCAGAAGAAACCCTTCGCTCGCACGACGTTTGGCCAGGCCTCATTGAAGAAGGCGTGAATCTTGGCGGGCTCGAAAGGCCGGCGCGACCGGTAGACAAAGCTCTCGATCCCGTAGGTGTCCGTCTCCGGCACATGATTGGCGAAGCCATACAGCTCCTTGGCCCAGAGCGGATGCTCCTGCGCCTTCTCGAAATCGAACCGGCCCGTGCCCATCACCCGGTCCAGCGGCACACGCGAGAAGCGACTTTCGATAATGTCTGCATCCGGATTAAGTGCCCGCACCAGCTTGCGCACGGTCTCAAGTTCTCCCGGCGCCACGGCATCCGTCTTGTTCAGCACGATCACATCGGAAAACTCGATCTGATCCACCAGCAGCTGCACCACTGGCCGCTGGTCTCCTTCGCCCAGGCTCTCGCCCCGGTCGTTCAGGAAGTCCGCGCTCGAATAATCCTTCAGCAGGTTTGCGGCGTCCACCACGGTCACCATTGTGTCGATCCGGGCCAGGTCGCCGAGCGAAAAGCCGGTCTCGTCGCGGAAGTCGAACGTCGCCGCTACGGGCAGGGGCTCGGATATGCCGGTCGACTCGATCACGAGATAATCAAACCGCCCCTCGCGCGCGAGGCGGCTGACCTCCTTCAGCAGGTCATCGCGAAGCGTGCAGCAGATGCACCCGTTGGACATCTCCACCAGTGTCTCGTCCGTCCGCGATATCCCCGCGCCTTCCCGGATCAGGTCGGCGTCGATGTTCACCTCACTCATGTCGTTGACGATCACGGCCACCCGCCGGCCTTCGCGGTTGTTCAGGATGTGGTTCAGCAAGGTGGTTTTCCCGGCGCCCAGAAAGCCGGACAGCACAGTCACGGGAAGTGTCGAAAGGGTCATGTTGCGGCGCTCACAATAAGGGTTGTATATGTTATATTATAACGTTAAATGCCGCCCATGATCCCTTCCGTCAAGTCCCGTCCGATGCGCGCGGCCAGGCCGCCTTCCTCCGAATCGCTGCCGCCCAGCCTCGCCGGTGCCGCGGTCGAAGCGCCGGACCTCGCCGTGCTCTTCTCGCAGGCGGGCAGGGACGAGATCGAACTCGCGCATTGCCGCCGGACGCCTGCGCCGGATGTGGCATGCGCCCTTGCGGCCAGCCCGCTACTGCCGCTAGATTCCTTTCTCGTGAACGATGTGCGAAGCGATCCGGAATGCGCGCTGTCCTGCGCCGCAGACTCCGCTGGCCTCCACCCCGTTGCCCGCGCCGCCGTGGAGACAGACATGCGTGAACTCCTGTCCATGTTTCTCGCCGCCCTGCCGGGCCGGGCCGTCCGTCTGCGGATGGAGTGTATCGCCGATGATGCCTGCCGACGCTTCCATCAGGACCGCACGGGGTGGCGCCTGCTCGTCACCTATCGCGGCCCGGGCACCCATTGGCTCGCTCCGGAAAGCGGAACCACCGGGCAGGTCCGTACCTGGGACGTGCTTCTCCTTCGCGGCCTGAGGCTGGGCCAGACACCCCGCATCCTTCACAAATCGCCTCCGATGCCGCCCGGCGCGCCGCCGCGGCTCCTCTTCGTTCTCGATGCTGCGGAAGCCGCCTGATGTCGGCGCGTCTCATCCTTCTTCTTGCCGCCTTTCTGTTCGCGGCCTGCGGCAAGCCCGCAGAGCCCCCGCCCGCCGGACCACCGCCGCTCCCTGAAGGCGCCGAAACGGCGGACTTCGAAGCCGCGAAAGAACCCGGCGCGCCGCCGCGCGGCGCCCCGGAGTACTGGGGCGTCAAGCCGGGTGAGGCTCTGCCGATCATCTGGGGCGACCTGCTGCCCGCCGGCGCCGAAGAGGAACTCGCCCGCCAGCAGGCCGAATTCTACGCCATGCTGGAACAGCGCTACCAGGCAAACGCCACCAGCCTCTATGATGCCGACCCCTTCGGCGCGATCGAGGAAGGGTCAGACATGGACTACATGCCCCAGTTCGGCACTTTCGATACGGTGGAGGATTACGACGGCATGCGCGTGCGCATACCCGGCTATGTCGTTCCGTTCGACTTCAATCCGAAAAAGACGCACACCGAATTCCTGTTCGTGCCTTACATGGGCGCCTGTATCCACACGCCGCCGCCTCCGCCTAACCAGATCATTTTCGTGCGCGCGGACAAGGGCGTGAAGATCGGGGACATCTGGGTGCCCTATTATGTGGAAGGCACTTTCGGGCGGGGCAGGTTCCTGAACAATACAGGCGACGCCGCCTATTCCATCGACCTCGCCAAACTCGAACCCTATCCTTATCCCTGAGCCGCGGTTTCATCGTTCTGTCACGCAGCGATGCCAATAAGGCCACGACCCAGCACCCGGCAGGAGCCATCGCCATGGACCAGTCAGAAAACACGCCCTCAAACCCTCGTATCGCGTCCGGCGCCGAAACCATCACGGACATCATCGAGCGCCGCCTCTCCCGGCGCGGCTTCCTCGGCGGGCTCACCGCCGTCTCCGGCCTCGCGCTCGCCGCCTGCGCAGGCCGCACAGGCGATGCCGCGGTGGTCGCCGACCATGGAATGAAGCGCCCCGCGCCCGCCTTCAGCTTCCCGGAAATCGCCCGCGGCCTCGACCAGACCCACCATGTCGCCGAAGGCTACCGCGCCGACCTTCTTCTGCGCTGGGGCGACCCGCTCTGGGCCGACAGCCCTCCCTTCGATCCGCGAAACCAGTCCGCTGCTGCACAGGCGCGCCAGTTCGGCTACAACAACGACTATGTCGGCTTTGTCCCGCTGGATCCGGATACGGACGGAGCCCCGCGCGGCCTGCTCTGCGTCAACCACGAATACACCTCCACCCACCTGATGTTCCCCGGTATCCGCGAAGACGATCCCGCCGGCCTCACGCGCGAGATCGCGCTCACCGAAATCGCCGCGCATGGCGGGACGGTTGCCGAAATCCGCCGCACCGCCGAAGGCTGGGGTCCCGTGATCGGATCGCCCTTCAACCGCCGCATCACCGCTGATACGCCCATGCAGATCACCGGCCCTGCCGCCGGCGATGCACGCCTCGTCACGGGCGAAGACCCCACCGGCCGCAACGTCCTCGGCACGATGAATAACTGCGCCGGCGGCATCACGCCCTGGGGGACATACCTGATGGCGGAGGAGAACATCAACGGCAACTTCCTCGGCGCGCTGCCGGAAGCTCATCCGGAGGCGGACAATCACAGGCGTATGGGCGTCCCCGGCGGCTGGTATGGCTGGGGCAGGTTCATCGACCGGTTCGATGTCTCGAAAGCTCCGAACGAGCCCAACCGTTTCGGCTGGATTGTCGAGGTAGATCCCAAAGATCCGAACTCAACCCCGAAGAAACGCACCGCCCTTGGCCGCTTCAAGCACGAAGGCGCCGAAAGCGTCGTCGCCCCGGATGGCCGCGTCGTCGTCTATTGCGGCGATGACCAGCGCTTCGACTATGTCTACAAGTTCGTCACGGCAGGCCGCTTCGTCCCCGGCGAAACAAATGCCAGTTCCAACCTGCTTGATGACGGCACCCTCTACGTCGCCCGCTTCAACGACGACGGCACCGTTACCTGGCTCCCCCTCGTCTTTGGCGCCGGCCCGCTGACACCCGCCAACGGGTTCAGGTCGCAGGCGGATGTTGTGATCGAAGCCCGCCGGGCCGGAGACCTCCTCGGCGCCACCCCCATGGACCGCCCCGAAGACGTCGAGCCCGACCCGAAGACCGGCCGCGTCTATGTCATGCTTACCAACAATGACCGGCGCACGCCGGACGAGGTCAACGCTGCCAATCCGCGCCATTCCAACCGCTTCGGCCACATCATCGAGATCACCGAACCTGCCGGCGATTTTACTTCCGAGACCTCGGCCTGGGAAATCCTCGTGCGCTGCGGAGACCCCGCCATTGCCGAAGTCGGCGCCACCTGGAATCCCTTCACTACCGAGAACGGCTGGCTCGCCAGCCCCGACAATTGTGCGATCGACGCCAGGGGCCGCCTGTGGGTCTCCACCGATGGCAATGACGATACCGGCGCCGCCGACGGCCTCTGGGCCCTCGAGACCGAAGGCAAACGCCGCGGCTCCGGCCGCCATTTCTTCCGCGTCCCCATCGGCGCCGAACTCTGCGGCCCGCGCTTCACGCAGGACGGCGAAACCCTGTTCCTCGCCGTCCAGCATCCCGGCGACGGCAAAGGGGCCAGTTTCGAATCCCCCGCCACCCGCTGGCCAGACTTCACAGATGCCTCACCCCCACGCCCCAGCGTCATGGTCATTACACGCAAGGATGGCGGCGTGATCGGAGGCTAGCCCCCTTACCCCCTCTCCCACGAAATGGGAGGTGAGGGCCTTTGCCCCGGAAACTACCGCCGCAGCACGATACGCGCGGCGTCTGCGCCCGTCAGCAGAAGTGCGCCGTCCGGGGTGAAGCGCCAGGCCAGCTCGCCACCCAGGGCGCCCGTGTATTTGCGCGCCTGGTCCGACAGTGCCTCGCTGATGCACGCCCGCCGGGTCGAGGCCAGCGGCGAAAGCGTCAGCTTGCTGCCATCTGCCGTATACGTGCCATTAAACCGGTTGCAATGGTCCGAGCCTGACACCTTCCCATCCGCGCCGAAGGCCAGTGTCAGGCGCGAATTGTCGATCACGCCGCCGCGGTTAATGTCTTCCGCGATCCAGACTTCGCCCTGCAGCTGCGCGGGGTCGCCCGCCACCGGAGCCGGCCCTGAAGGCAGCGCGGTAAAGCTCACCCCGTTCGCGCCCAGGACCGTCAATGACGGCCCGGCGCCAAAGGTCACCTCAGCCGCCCCGCCGAGGATCGCCAGGAAGGCGGCTTCCTGCGCCATCACGCCGTCATCCATACAGGCCATCCTGGTGGCGCCGGTGGCGGTGAAGGTCAGCTTCGCGCCGTCCTGTTCATACCCGCCCATAAAAAGGTTGCAGCCCGTGCTGCCATTGATCCTGCCGTCTTCGGTAAAGCTGATCGCCGGCTCCTTTCCGGAAACCAGACCTGCGCCGCCCATCGCGTCCACGGTCCAGTCCGTGCCGGCCAGCACCGGGATGGTCGCCGCGCGTTTTGCCATTACCTCCGTCCCGTTCGCGCCGGTCAGCGTCAGCACGCCGTCGCCGTCCACCATGAGGGCCGCATCCCCCAGCGGCGCCGCGCCGAGCGTCGTGCCGCCGCAACCGATCACCACCCGGCTATACCCGCCCGCCAGCGCCGGCGCCTGATATGCCACCGCCTCGGTCGTGATCGCCGTCGTCGCCATCCCGTCCGGCGCCTCGGGGACCAGCTTCAGCCGCAGCGCGGGCACCGCCGAGCGGTCCATCGGCCCTTCTTCCCAGCGGAACGTGTAGCCGCCCGAGGGCATATCGACCTTGCCCGCCACATGCACCGTTGCCGCCGCGCCAGGCCCCGGCATCCTGTTGATCCAGGCTTCCCAGTCCCGGCTGTCCAGCACGTCGCAGGCTTCCGGTTCCGCCGCGGGCGCGGGCTCCTGAACAACGGCTTCAACAGCCACGGTCTCCTGCACAGGCGCCTTCGGCGCGGCCGTTGCAGCGAGGGTGCCCGGCGCTCCCTGCAAGCTCTGGCAGCCGGCCAGCATGAAGACGCAGGCCGCCGCCGCGAGTGTGAAACCAGGTCTGGTCATGGCATTCCCCTGTGTGAATTGGTTTCGGCAGAACACGCCGTGACGGCAGACTCTGTCAAGTTAATGGCAGTTCAGCCGCGTGCCCGCCCCTGCGCGTAGAAACGTCCTTGTGCCAACAGGCTTCGCTGCGGCCACCGGTGAGCTGGCCGCGCGAACCCGGCCGGGTCTCAGGCGGGGCGATTCTCCCGCCCATGAAAACGCCTGACATGATGCCGCCAGCCTCGCTCCCGTTCACGGCCGAGGGGAGAACAATGCCCGCCAATTGACTTCCCCGCCAACCCGCGCCAATGGATGCCATGTCGAAACATACCTCTCCGAAGGCTGTCGTGGACGCGCTGGAAGCGCTCTACGCCGAAGCCGTCACCGCCCTTTCCGAAGCTCTCAACCGGTTCCTGCATGACGCTGCGCCGCCGGACGGCGAAGCCCGCGCAGGCGGCGCGTTCTGTTATCCGCAGATCCGCCTCGTCTATGATCCCGATGGTCCCCCGCCGCCGATTTCCCGGGCCTTCGGGAAGATGAGCGAGGCGGGAGTTTATGTGACCACCGTCACGCGCCCGGAATTCTTCCGGGCCTACCTGATCGAGCAGCTGACCCCGCTGATGCGCGACTATGACGTGGACGTTTATGTCGAGCGCTCGAAGTCCGAAATCCCCTATGCCTATGTCTGGGATCCCTCGCAGGCTGCCGGTCTCGAGGAGATCGCCCCGGCAGAGCTCGTGCGCTGGTTCCCGTCGCCGAAGCTGACGCAGATCGGCGACGAGATTGCCGACGGCGAACTGTTCGAGCCGTTCGGCGAGCGCCCGCTGGCGCTGTTCGATGCGCAGCGCGTGGATTTCTCGCTGAAGCGCCTGCAGCACTATACCGGCACGCCGGTGGAGCATTTCCAGCACTATGTTCTGTTCACGAACTATCACCGCTATGTAGACGCCTTCTGCGACTGGGCGCTGACGCAGCTCGGCGGCCATACGCGCTACGAGTCGCTTTCAGTGCCCGGCGGGCTGGAAATTGCGAAGCCGGAAGTCGACAGCCGCGCGGCCATCGAAGCCTCGCCCTGGCGGCGCTTCCAGATGCCGGCCTATCACCTGCGCGCCAGGGACGGCGCCGGCATCACCCTGGTGAACATCGGTGTCGGCCCTTCCAATGCGAAAACGATCACCGACCACCTTGCCGTGCTGCGCCCGCAGGTCTGGCTGATGGTTGGCCATTGCGGCGGCCTGCGCCACTCGCAGCAGATCGGCGACTATGTGCTCGCACACGCCTATCTGCGCGAAGACCATGTGCTCGACAGCGTATTGCCGCCGGAAATTCCGGTGCCGCCGATCGCTGAGGTTCAGGTCGCGCTGGCGGCCGCCGCGGCAGCCGTGACCGGCGAACAGGGAGACGCGTTGAAAAAACGCCTGCGCACCGGCACGGTGGTCACCACCGACGACCGCAACTGGGAGTTGCGCTTCACCGCCTCGGCCCGCCGGTTCAACAAGAGCCGGGCCGTTGCGATCGACATGGAAAGCGCGACCATCGCCGCCAACGGATTCCGCCTGCGCGTGCCCTATGGAACGCTGCTGTGCGTGTCCGACAAGCCGCTGCACGGCGAGATCAAGCTGCCAGGCGCAGCGAACCGTTTCTACGAACGCGCCATCAGCGAACACATCCGTATCGGTATTGAAACGCTGGAGCGCCTCTCCGTCGATGGCGGCGCGAGCCTCCACAGCCGAAAGCTGCGCGCCTTCGACGAGCCGCCCTTCCGGTGAGCGGTATCGACTGGCCCGCTCTGAAGTCCGCCGCCCTCGCGGTGCAGGCCTGCGCCTATGTTCCGTACTCGAACTACCGGGTCGGGGCTGCCTTGCTGACGTCTGGCGGCCAGATCATTGCCGGGTGCAACGTCGAGAACGCAACCTTCGGGGCGACCTGCTGCGCAGAGCGCAACGCCGTGTTCTCGGCGGTCACGCAGGGCCATCAGGCCTTCCGGGCCGTCGCTGTGGCGACGAACGGGGCCGAGCCTGGCGCGCCCTGCGGCATCTGCCGGCAGGTGCTGGCAGAGTTTGGCAGCGACCTCGAAGTGTTGTGCTTCACGCCGGAAGGCGCAGAAAATCGTTACCTGCTGAGCGAGCTACTGCCGCATGCCTTCAGGCTGAAGTAGGCCGCGCCGGTTTTTTCCTGCCGGTGCGCGGCAGGAAGAGCATGAACTTCGCCAGCGGGCGTTTGAACAGGAGCAGGTAGGCCACGTGCAGGCCGACGAAGACCAGCAGAAGGGTGCCTGCGGTTTCGTGGACTTCAGACAGCGGACCTTCCTTGCCGTGTTCTTCGCCTTCGTGTTCGTGGTCTTCGCGATGTTCAGCGTCGCGGTTGCGTATTTTGCCTTCGGCGCCCTGTGCAGGGGCGGCGCTCTCCGCCCGCGGGGCCCCAAGGCCAATCGAGCGGCCCTGGTCCATGGCGATTCCGGTTCCGGTAACCGTCAGTAGGCTGAGGGCTATTGCGAGCATCAGCACCCGGCTGATCGCCGGATGGGTGGCCAGGCTCTTGAGTTTCAGGCCTTCGAATTCCGGATAAAAACGCATCAGGCCAGCCTGGCGTTCACCGCCTGAGGCCCACAGGAGACGCAGGACGATCACGCCGGCGACACCATAGCCGAGCCAGGCATGGTAGGGTCTGATCTCGCCGGTGAGGTAGGCGGCGACCGCGAGGACAGCGAGCAGCGCATGGTAGAGGCGCATGCGGTACATGACATTCATCATTGGCAGTCTCCTTCGGGGCGAGGCTGGCAGGGGGGCGGTAATGTGCGCAGGCAGTCTGGGCGCCGCGCGGGGCCTGCGCATACGTAGTTGCCCCCTCTCATTCCCGCCCGGCAGACGGGATCGGACCTGCGCGCCAGCGCCGGCATTGCCTTGCGGCAAGCGGGCGGTTTCCGGGCCCCGCTTGCCCCGGGGTGACACTGCATTGTCACTGGACGCCGGGGCAGGCGCGATTTACCTCAGCGTGTATGAAAACGACACCGCCGCGCCTGCTCGCCTTTGAAACGATCCGCAATTTCCGCGATTTTGGCGGATATGACAGCCGGTTTGGCGGGCGGGTGAGGATGGGGCGGCTCTACCGTTCAGGCCACCATGCCGAGGCGAGCGAGGACGAGCTCGCCAGGATGGACGCGCTCGGCATCCATGTGCAGGCGGACCTGCGGCGCCCCGATGAGCGCGACAAGCAGAAGAGCCGGTTCAATCCGCCGGTGGTGATCACCCACGATGGCGGGCGCGAGAGCGAGGCGCCGCACATGCGGTTCCTGACGCAGGTCACGGTCGATGCCGAGGCTGCCGACGAGTGGATGGCCGAGTATTACGAGAAGGCCCCCTTCAAGGCGCACCACCAGGCGCTGTTCCGCGACTGGTTCGTGAAGCTGTCCGAAGCGCCGGGCGAGGCGGCGGGGCTGGTGAACTGCGCTGCAGGCAAGGACCGCACGGGCATTCTCTGCGCACTGACGCACCACATTCTGGGCGTGTCCGAAGCCGATATGCGGTCGGACTACGACCTCACCAACGAGGCCGTCGGCGTGAACCAGCGGCTGCCCGAAGCGGCGGCCCATTTCAACCAGATGATTGGCAAGGACCTGCCGGCGGAAGTCTATCGCCCGTTCATGGGTGTGCACCTGAAGTATCTCGACCGGGCATTTGGTGCGATCAACGCCAGGGCGGGGTCGCTGGACGGGTATCTGGTGGATGTGCTGAACGTCGATGCCGCGTTGCAAGCCGATCTGCGGGCGAAGCTGATCGAAGCCTGAGGATCGCCTGCGTCGGCGGCTTTCACAGGCTGCTCCTCTGCGTCAAGGTTTTCGTCCGGGTCGCTGCCAGAGGGAAATCCGGCTCCGGTGCGATTGCTCGTGAGGATCTTCGAACCGGTGCGCGGCATTGAGCATCAGGCCCCGAGCGGCGGACAACCGGGCGCCGGCGCTGAAGGCATCGCCCGCAAGCTGAGAGATCGGCGCGTTCCCGAATGACTGCAGATTCGGATCCCCGCTCAGGGATGAGCGGAGCTCAACCCGTGCGGAAAGACTTGCGGCCGAAGTAAGGGTTCGGACTTTCAGGGGGCGTATCGTCCGCCGGGGCTTGCGTGACGGTTCTGGTTTCATCCGTGGACGGATCTGTTTCGGTGATGCCTGCCTCCGGCTCAACGGCCTTCTCTTCGGCGGCGGGCGCAGCCGCCAGCAGCGTGCGGATATGGCCGATGGCGGCGCGGGCAGTGGAGACTTCGAGGTCCGCCACGGACTTGTCGAGGCGTTTGGCGAGCAGTTTTGCCTGATGATGCGACAGCGATTTCAGCTGGGCTTCGAAAATCTCCTCGCCGACCGCAGCGCGCAGGGCGATCAGGCTTTCGCCGGTCTGGCCGGCGGCGATCAGCAGTTTCTTGACGATGAGACCAGCGGCCGCGGCCCAGTCCTTGTCGGCGACGGCGCGGAAATCCGCCGAGGAATCCACCAGCGCCCTGATGGCGTTGAATCCGGAGGGGCCGCCGCCAAAGCTCATGCGAGCTTCTCCCGGACTTCGACGAGCAGGCTTTCGATGATATTCAGCGCGTCACCCGGCCATTTTGCCTGCAGCGTCGGATCCGGGCCGAGCTCTATGGGGTTGGAGGCGAAGCCCGATTTCATCGGGATGATGGTCTTGAACATCGCGAACTCGGTTTCCTTGGCGTTCGACGCATCCCGCATGGCGCCGAGAACAACCTGCTGGTGGGGCGTGTTGTCGAAGCGCGTAGCGAGCACGACGGGCAGCGTGGCGATATCCCGGTTACGCAGGTTCTTCATGATATCGCCCGTGAACAGGTCGAGGCCGAGCGTCGACATGAAATCCGGGATCGTGGGCACAATGATCAGGTGGCTGGCGGCGAGGACGGTTTCGGTCATCACCGAGATGCCGGGCGGGCAGTCGAAAAGGATGACGTCGTATTCCGCCTTTAGCAGGTTCAGGTCGTCTCGCAGGCGCCTGCCGACCTGGTTCTGCAGGGCCTCCATCGCGTAGCCCTTTGCGGTCAGTTCGAAGATCAGTTCCCGTTCCGTCTTGCGCAGGCGGGGCGAGGAGGGGATCAGGTCCAGCGGCAGGGGCTTGCCCTTGAAGGTGACATCGCTGGCATTGGTGACGATGAATTCCGAGAGGCGGCGCTGCTCTCCGGCAAAGAAGTTCTCCAGCAGCCAGTCAGAGATCGTGGCGTAGTCGTTGATCGCCTGAAACAGGTGTTCGTCGCCGGCATGGCCGAAGATCAGCAGCGAGGCGTTGGCCTGGGTGTCGAGGTCGATCAGAAGCGTGCGCATGCCGGCGGCCGCGAAGGCTTCGGAAAGGCTGACACAGGTGGTGGTCTTGCCGACCCCGCCCTTGGAATTGGCAATAGAGATAACGCGGGCCGACATGGAGTTTCCCTCTTTCAGTCCAGTCCGTTCTTGCCTCGGGGTGATGGCAGATTTGCAGGCGCAAGAAAACCACTCGTGCCGACATTTCCTGAGGGAGCGACAATAAAAAAATGCCGTGACGATTCAAAGCATCGGGAAATAGCTGCTTCAAAACGGCCTTCTCCAATCCGGCGCCCCATTTGCCAGCGGCGAAAGATGCTGCGCGTCCTTGCAGGAGCGACCTTCGCGAAGTGGTCAATGCGCTGCCCTGCAGGGTCTCGGCGGGCTGCCAGTGGCGGATGTTACCCTAGGATATCCCGCCGTTTCCGGCGGCCCGGAAATACTTCTGCCGATGGCGCGATCCGGGTCTGCCGGAACAGGTCCGCCACCACCTTCTGTTCGAGGCGCGCGAGGCAGCAGGCCGCCCGCCTCAGCCGACAGCTGGCGTGATCGACAGCCAGAGCGTGAAGTCGACAGAAAGTGCGCAATATCAGGGTACGGCGCCGGCAGGAAGGTGAACGGACGCAAGCGGCATATTCCCACTGATACGGAAGGATTTCTGGTCCCCGCATGCGTCCACGCAGCCGACGTCCGGGACCGCGATGGCACGCGGCTGTCCCCGCCGAAGCGCGCGACCGTTTCCCCTGGCTGCGCCGCATCGTGGCCGGTGGCAGATATGCCGGGGACTAACTACGCAGCGCGCCCCGGAAGATGGAAGCATGGAGCCTCGAAATCATCCGGAGGTCCGACAAGGCCTGAGGTTTCGAGGTCCTGCCGCTGCGGCGGGTCGCCCTGCGCACGCTCGCCTGGCTCGGGCGCCTGGCTCGGGCGCCTGGCTCGGGCGCTCACGCAGGCTCGCAAAAGACCGGGAGGAATCCCTCGAAAGCGCCGTTGCATGGCTCTTCACCGCCAACATCCGGTTCATCACCCGGCGAATCGCAAGAGGCTGATTTATTGACGGTTTTTGTGACCCGGACTCTCGGGCCCCGGAAGGCTCTCCGGCTCTTGTCCGCGCCGGCTCTATGGTCAACATTGGTGCATCTTACCCCAGTTTACAGGTTTTCAATAACCTTGCATAACATCTCTTGATATGGATCTTCGACTAAACCCTTATGCCCCGGGGGCCGGCGCGCCGCCGCCCGAACTGGCCGGACGTGACACTCTGATCGAGAACGCGAGTATTGCGCTTGACCGCATCCGCGCAGGACGCGCTGCCAAAAGCCTCATCCTTGTCGGCTTGCGCGGCGTCGGAAAAACGGTGCTGCTGAACCGGATCCGCAATGACGCATCAACGGCAGGGCATTTCACCATCTGGATCGAAGTGCCGGAAGACAGGTCGCTGCCCGGCGTCCTTGCGCCCGCCTTGCGCGCTGGCCTGCTGAAGCTGGACCGGATGGCGTGCGCGGCGAGCAGCGCAGGCAAGGCGCTGCGGGCGCTCGCCGGGTTCATTGGCGCGATGAAGGTCAAATATGGTGATGTCGAGGTTGGGCTCGACATCGATAGCGAAGCTGGCCTTGCCGATACAGGCGACCTTGATGCTGACCTCGCCGACCTCCTCGAAGCAGCGGGTGAAGCCGCCCGTGACCGTAAGACCGCTCTGGTTCTCTTTCTTGATGAACTCCAGTACGTGCCGGAAGTTCAGTATGCGGCTTTGATTTCCGCGCTCCACCGCTGCGCGCAGCGCCAGCTCCCGGTGACGCTCGTCGGAGCGGGACTGCCTCAGTTGATTGGCCTGTCTGGCCGGGCCAAGAGCTACGCCGAACGTTTGTTTGAGTTTGTCCCGATTGGGGCACTGGGCCCGGACGCAGCGAAAGATGCCCTGGTCGCCCCGGCCCGCGCCTTGAAAGTTGACTATACAGAGGACGCGCTCGCCGAAATCTTCGACCACACAAAGGGCTATCCCTATTTTCTGCAGGAATGGGGCAAGCACGCCTGGGCAACGGCGGATGCCTCGCCGATCGACCTGGCAGACGCAAAGCAAGCGAGCCTCGATGCGCTGGACGAACTCGACGCCAGCTTCTTTCGTGTGCGGCTCGACCGTCTGAGCCCGGCTGAGAAGCGCTACCTTCGCGCGATGGCTGAACTTGGCCCCGGACCGCATCGTTCAGGTGATATCGCAGCGATGCTTGGCCGAAAGGTTGCGACAGTCGCGCCTGTTCGCGCGAGCCTTATTGCCAAAGGCATGATCTACAGCCCCAGCCACGGTGACACGGCCTTTACGGTCCCGCTGTTTGACGCGTTCCTGAAACGTACAATTCCGCTCGAATAGTCGCGTCTTTCAGATCGCTCAAGGCGCCCAAAGCCGCCCCGGGGTCTTCCCCGGGGCGGTTTCAGGCCTGGGTAACTTCGCGCCGCCGGGACAGCCGGAGCGGCAGGGCCCTGATGAAATGTAACTGACCTCCTGGACACACCGCGCGCAAGGGCACGACGGCCCGGCCGGGACCGGGCGGGACCGGCGCGCGTGTCCATGGCTTTCATTCGGGCCCGGAACACCTTACCTGTATGCAAGCAATCCTTTTGACGGCAAGGAGCCCCGTTTGGCGCTCGATCCATATTCCATTCTGGGCGTTCCCCGCTCGGCCTCCGAGGCCGAGATCAAGAAGGCGTTCCGGGCCAGGGCCAAGACGCTGCACCCCGACCAGCACCCCGGCGACAAGGTAAAGGAAGAGGAATTCAAACGCCTCTCGGGCGCGTTCGAGATCCTGGGGGATGCGGAAAAGAGGGCGAAGTTCGACCGCGGCGAGATCGACGGCGACGGCAACCCCAGGGGTTTTTCCGGCGGACCTGCGGGTGGCGGCGGGCGCTGGGAAGGCGGCAACAGCCCGTTCGGCGCGCAGGGCGATCCGTTCGAGGATATTCTTTCGGGAATGTTTGGCAGCAGCGCACGGCGGCGCAATCCGGGCCCTCAAAAGGGCCGGGACGTGCGCTACCGGGTCGAGATTTCGTTCGAGGACGCGGTCACCGGCGCGCGGCGGCGCATGGCGATGGCGGATGGCAGCGCGCTGGACGTGAACATCCCGGCCGGCATCACCAGCGGCCAGACATTGCGGCTGAAGAGCCAGGGCCAGGCATCGCCGTCCGGCGGCGCGCCGGGCGATGCCTTACTGGAAGTGGATGTGGCGGCGAGCCCGGTCTGGACCCGCGATGGCAAGGACCTGCGGATGGCGCTGAGCGTCGACCTGCGCACGGCGGTACTCGGCGGCACGGTCGAGGTGCGCACGCCCTCGGGCCCGGTCTCGCTCAAGGTGCCTGCCGCCACCAACACCGGCGCGCAGCTGCGACTCAAAGGCAAGGGCGTACAGATCACCCCGCCGGGCGACCTCTATGTCCGAATCGAGATCGTACTCAGCGACCCGCGCGATGAAGGCCTGAAGAAATGGGCCGAAGGGCGCTGACGCCTGTCTTGCAGCGCCGCCGCAGGTGATTTTAAAGTCATAATCTTCAGGGTTTCGTGGGGCGGCGTGGCTTGGCAGTTCTCGCGCAATGTCAGCCGGAGGATGAGAGCGTTCGCTAGCTGACTGCAGCTGAACTGCGCCATTCACTTAACGTTCAGAGCCTTGCCAGCATATGGAGCCTCATGAAACGCGCCCTCGCCCTCCTCGCCTGTCTCGGCCTGATGCAAGCGCCCACCGCACTCGCGCAGGGCCAGGATCAGGGCTGGGGCAACCAGTTTTCGCCGGGCGAAGCGCGCGAAGCGGTCAAGGAAGGGCGCACCGTTCCCCTCAGCAGGATCTTCCAGTTGCTCAAGCGCGAGTATGGCGGCTACCAGCTTGGCGCCGATCTTTATTCGCAGGACTCCGGCAGCGCGGTTTACGAAATCGACTGGCTGACCGATGACGGCCGCAAGGTGCATGTTACGGTTGACGCACAGACAGGCGCGATCCTCAGCCGGAGCGGCGGCTGACCAACGCGAACAGATGATGAAAAGGCGATACTGAATGAGAATACTTGTCGTCGAAGATGACGCGGATCTGCGTCGCCAGCTGGCGGATGCGCTGTCCCAGGCAGGCTACGCGGCAGACCTTGCGGCGGACGGCGAAGATGGCCAGTTCCTCGGCGAGACCGAGCCGTATGACGCGGTGATCCTTGATCTCGGCCTGCCGAAGATCGACGGCGTCAGCGTGCTCAAGGCCTGGCGCAAGGAAGGCAAGGGCTTCCCGGTGCTTATCCTCACCGCCCGCGACCAGTGGAGCGAGAAGGTCGCAGGCTTCGATGCCGGCGCCGACGATTACCTGACCAAACCCTTCATCACCGAAGAACTGCTGGCCCGTCTGCGGGCCCTGCTGCGCCGGGCCACCGGCCATTCGGCAGCGACGCTGGAGTGCGGCAAGCTGATGGTCGACACCCGCGCCGCCAGGGCAACCGTCAACGGTGAACCGATCAGGCTGACGGCCCATGAGTACCGTGTGCTCTCCTATCTGATGCACCATCAGGGCCGGGTCGTGCCGCGCACCGAACTGGTCGAGCATATCTATGATCAGGATTTCGACCGCGACTCGAACACGATCGAGGTCTTCATCGGCCGCCTGCGCCGCAAGATCGGCCAGGACCGGATCCAGACCGAGCGGGGCCTTGGCTACCGCCTGATCGTCCCGGACGAAGAGGCCCGCGTTGCGGGCTGACGCAAATAAGGGCTAAACCGCCTGCATGACCGAGGCCGGTGTGACCCCCCAGAAAAGCCTGATCGACCGCTGGTCGAATGTGTCACTGGCGCGCCGCATCACCATTGCGGCGGCCCTCTGGGGCCTGCTCGTCCTGATCGGCGGCGCCGTGGCGCTCTCGGCGGTCTACCGGGCCCAGACACTCGCGCTGCTCGAGCGCGACCTGCAGGAGACGCTGGTGACGCTGTCGCGGGAGCTGATCCGCGAGGATGCATTTCTGGTGGACGGGCGGATCACCAGCACCGACCGGGACTTCTTCCCCAGGGATGCGCGCTTCCAGACGCAGTACTCCGGTCAGTACTGGGCCGTCGTCGGGATCCACCCGGATGGCACAATTGCCGGCGATTTCCGCTCGAAAAGCCTGTGGGATGAAGACGTGCCGATCACGCCGGAACTCGTTACGCGGGCTGTTGCTGCGCCCGGCATCACCCAGTTTGGCAACTATGCCGGCCCCGCGGACCAGCGCTCGCGCGTGGCAGCGCAGGCGATCGTGATCGAGAACCGCCCGACGCCGCTGATCCTGCTGGCGGCCGCCGACCGCTCGCCCAACGATGCCTCGGCAACCGCGTTCCGGAACCTGCTGCTCGGCACGATGATCGCGCTGTTCGGCGGCGTGTTTGCGGCCATGTTGCTGGGCATCCGATATTCGCTCAACCCACTTGCAAAGCTGCAGGCAGATATCGCCCGGGTGCGCGAGGGTGATACGCAGAAGCTGGGCGGCGATTACCCGGCCGAGGTTCGTCCGCTGACGGAAGAGTTGAACAAGCTGATCGAACACAACCGCGAGGTCGTCGAGCGTGCGCGGACACATGTCGGCAATCTCGCTCATGCGCTGAAAACACCGCTCGCCGTGCTCAGGAACGAAGCGTCCGGCCAGTCGCAGCTCGATGATGTCGTGCGCCGGCAGGCAGATGCGATGCAGACGAACGTCGAGCATTACCTCAAGCGGGCCCGCGTGGCGGCGCGCGCCGAGACCATTGGTGTGCGGACGGATATCCGTCCGGTGATCGACGGGCTCGCGCGGCTGCTCAACCGCCTGTTCGATGCCAGGGGGATCGAAGTGACGGTCGAAGGCAGCGCCTCCGCCGTCTTGCGCGGCGAGCAGCAGGATTTCGAGGAAATGATCGGAAACCTCATGGAGAACGCCTGCAAATGGGCGGCAACCGAGGTTAAGGTGGTGATCGCCGACACCCCGCAGGGGCTGATGATTGAAGTCCAGGATGACGGCAAAGGGCTCAGCATGGAGGAACGCCAGGCAGCGATGAAGCGCGGCGTGCGCCTTGACGAGACCACTCCCGGCACGGGTCTGGGCCTGTCGATTGTCAAGGAACTCGCCGAACTGCATAAGGGGCAGCTTGAACTGGGCGTGGCTGCATTGGGCGGCCTCAGCGCCGTTCTCAGGTTCCCGCGCCCATGACCTCCTTGCCATTGTCCCGCACCAGCCTCGCCGTCCTCGGCGCCTGCCTCGCCGTGGGCGTGGCCGGGTATGTGCTGGTGGGCAAGCCCGGCGCGGGCGATCAGCCGATGAGCCTGCGCCAGGCCGCGCTGGCGCAGAAGGTCGCGACCGATCCCCAGTCCCTTTCGCCGGCCGAGCTGCTGTCACGCCTCGAGCAGGCGGTGAAGGATCAGCCGGACGCGCCCGAGCCGCATTTCTTCATCGGAGAGATGCTGCGCGCGCAAGGCAGGCCCCAGGATGCACTGCGGGCTTACCAGTCGGCGCTGCGGCGCAGTTCCGATCATGTCCCTGCGCTGGTGGCGCTGTCGGATGTGCTGGTGGAACTCAGCGGCGGCGCGGTCGGTCCGGATGCAACGCGCCTCTATGCGCGCGCCTATGAGCTGGACGACACCCAGGTGCGCGCGGGCATGTTTGCGGCCATGGGCGCGGCGCAGGCCGGCGATCAGGAGAAGGCTGAGCAGGCCATGCGGTATATCTACGCGCGGCTGCCCGAGGATGACCCGCGCCGCGAGCGTTTCCGGGCCATGATCGAGGCGATTGGCGAGGAAGGGGCAACCGCGCCCCCTCAGTAACCCGTCTCATTGCCGCACTCCCCAAACCGGGCGGTGCGCCTTATAGCTTCCTGTATGCGAGCCCGTACCCGACGCCTGTACACCTTCTCAATTGCCGCCCTCCTCGTGCTGGGCGCAGCCGTTCTGGCCTTCTTCGCGCTGCGTGAGAATGCGAACCTGTTCTACACGCCGGAAGTCCTGGCCGAAAATGGCCTGCCCCAGCCGGGGCGGGAAGTGAAGGTTGGCGGCTGGGTCGAGCCTGGCACCCTGACCTATGCCGACGGCGGAGCAACGATGCAGTTCACCGTGATCGACAACAGCCCCGGCACGATCACTGTGCGCTTCACGGGCGTCGCACCAGATCTTTTCCGCGAAGGGCAGGGCGTCGTCGCGACGGGGTCGTTTGACCAGGCCGGCACATTCACGGCCAGGCAACTGCTCGCCAAGCATGACGAAAACTACCAGCCGCGCGAGCTGAAACCGCTCGAGGCGGGCGGATGATCGAAGCCGGCCACTTCGCGGCCTTTCTCGCGCTCGCACTGTCACTCGCGCAGGGTGTGCTCGGGCTGAGGGGAGAGCGCCGGACGGCGGGCCTGCTCGCCGTGACGGCCTTCGGGCTGATGGCGCTGTCTTTCCTGACCATCGTCAACGCCTTCGTGACCTCGGATTTCTCGGTCGCGCTGGTCGCCAACAACTCGCACACGCTGAAACCGATGGTCTACAAGATCGCCGGCGCCTGGGGAAACCATGAGGGCTCCATGGCGATGTGGTGCCTGGTGACGGTCGGCTTCGGCGCCGCAGCGGCGGCCATGATGCGCACGGGGCGCGAGCTGTTCGAGGCGCGCGCGCTCGGCGTGCAGGGACTTCTGGCCACCGGCTCGCTCGCCTACCTGCTGCTGGCCTCGTCGCCGTATCTCCGGCTGGACCCTGCGCCGTTCCAGGGCGCAGGCCTCAACCCGCTGCTCCAGGACCCGGCGCTCGCGATCCATCCGCCGATGCTCTATCTCGGCTATGTCGGTTATTCCTTCGTGTTCGCGCTTGCCGCAGCCGGCCTGATGGAAGGGCGCATAGACTGCGCGTGGGCGAGGGAGGCCCGCGGCTGGTCGCTCGCGGCGTTTGCGCCTTTGACATTCGGGATCGCGCTCGGATCCTACTGGGCCTATTACGAACTCGGCTGGGGCGGCTGGTGGTTCTGGGACCCGGTTGAGAATGCCTCGCTGATGCCGTGGCTGATCGGCGCGGCCTTGCTGCACTCGGTTGTTGTCACAGAGAAGCGCGAAGGTTTTGCCGCCTGGACGGCGCTGCTTGCGGTGCTGGCCTTCCTTTTCTCGATCCTCGGCGCCTTCCTCGTGCGGTCGGGCGTGCTGACCTCCGTGCATGCCTTCGCGGTGGATCCGGAACGCGGCACGCTGCTGCTGGCAGGTCTGCTCGTTTATGGCGGCTTTGCGCTGGGTCTGTTTGCCCTGCGGGCGCCTAAGCTGGAGGGCGGGAAAGCCTGGACACTGCTTAGCCGGGAAGGCGCGCTGATGGCGAATAATGTCGTCCTCATTGTCGCGGCACTGACCGTGCTCCTCGGCACCTTGTTCCCGCTGATCGCGGAAGCGTTCGGCCGGACGATTTCTGTCGGCGAGCCGTATTTCAACCTGACCTTCGTGCCGATCCTGGCCTTGATCCTGATCCTGTTACCGGTCGTGCAGGCCTGGGCCTGGGGCAAGGCGGACCTGAAGGGATGGCTGCGGTGGGCAGTCGGCGGGGCAGCGCTGGTCCTGTTGTTCGTTCTGCTGGGCGTTGGCCCGCTCGACATTCCGGCCGGCGCCGCGTTCGGGCTTGCTGTCGGCGTATGGCTCGTCGGCGGGGCGCTGTGGGAACTGAAGCGCCGGGCGATCACGCCGGGCCGGGTGTTCAAACTGCCGCTACGGGTCTGGTCGATGACGCTGGCGCATATCGGCCTCGGATTGTTCGTGATCGGAGCAGTGGTCGAGACGACCGGCCGCTACGAAGCTACTCTGGCGCTGCCGGAAGGGGGCTCGGGAGAAGTGGCCGGCTGGACCATCACGCTGGATGAGGTTCGCTCCATCGAAGGGCCGAACTGGTACGCCGACCGCGCCGTGCTGACAGCGCGAAATGCCGGCCAGACCGCCACGCTGACACCGATGAAGCGTTTCTATCCCGCCGCGTCCATGCCGACGACCGAGACCGCGATCCACAAGACCGGCACGGGCGACCTCTATGCCGCGCTGGGCGAACAACGCGACGTGGACGGCGAGGCGCGCTGGGTGTTCCGCATCTACTACAATCCGTTTGTGGACCTGCTCTTTGCGGGCGTCACACTGATCGGCCTTGCCGGGTTGATCGGGCTCTGGCCTTCGAGACGTACCGCTAAGCCCGCGGAAGCCTGAGGGTCGCCTTCAGGCCGGGGCAGTCCTTCGGCCCGTTGCCATCTGCCAGCACCAGTTCGCCGCCGTGCAGTTCCGCGACGGACTGGACGAGCGAGAGCCCGAGGCCTGAACCCGGCTGCGTGCGCGCCGAATCGAGCCGGTGAAACCGTTCGATCACCCTGGGCCGCTCGACTTCCGGAATGCCAGGGCCGGTGTCCAGCACCGTCAGGTCGATCATCGCCTCGGGACCGCGCGTCACGCTGAGGCAGATCGCACCGCCCTGCGGCGTGTACTTTACGGCGTTGTCGATCAGGTTCGAGATCGCCTGGCCGATCAGTTCGCGGTCGCCCAGCACAAGCTGGTTGCGGGTGATCTGGCTGCGGAAGCTGAGGCCGCCTTCCTCGCAGGCCGGATCAAACAGTTCGGCGAGTTCTTCCGCCACTTCGCTGAGATCCATGCGGACGCGCAGACCCTCCGTGCCCGCATCAAGCCGGGCAAGGCGGAGGATGGCATTGAACGTGTCGAGTACGCGGTCCACCTCTTCAACCGTTTCGCCAAGCGTTGTGCTTGCGGCTTCTTCCGTCATCGGTTTGGCGAGGGCGATCTCGAGCCGGTTGCGCAGGCGTGTCAGCGGCGAGCGCAGGTCGTGGGCGATCGCATTGCCGGTATTCTGCGAGGCTTCCACGAGCTTGCCGATCTGGTCGAGCATGGCGTTGATGCGCTGGGCAAGGCGGTCGAATTCGTCGCCCGTGCCCCGCACGGGCACGCGCCGGCTTAGCTCGCCGCCGATGACGGCCTCCGCTGTTTTTGCGAGTTCTTCTGCCCGGCGCGCTGCGCCCCGGGTGATCAGGACCCCCCCGAACAGCGAAAGAATCAGCGCGACCGGCGCCGCCACCAGGATCGCGCTCTGGATACGGTCGACGATGACGGTCTGTTGCGCGGTATCGAAAGCGACCATGAGCGCGCCGCCATTGTCCCGCAGGCGGACGATCCGGCCGGCCGCGGGTCGCAGTGTTTTGGAGCCGTCGGATTGCGGAAGTTCAAAGTCGAAATACACGGTCTTCATACCGGATTCCGGCGGGTCATCCGGCAGGCGCGGAAAGTGCCCGGCGATTTTCCGGCCGGATGTGTCTTCAAGGTAGTAGTAGAAGGGAGAGCCCGAAAGCGTCATCCGTTCGAACACGGACTGGCTGAGGCGTTCCATGCCGCCGGTATAGTAAGCGTTCGCAAGTTGCTCGAACTCCACCGTGATCCGCCGCTCGGATTCCACGCGGATGTAATAGACCGTGGAGTAATAGAGATAAGCCAGCAACGCGCCGGAGAAGGCGGCGATCATCAAAGAGTAAAGCAGGGCCAGCTTGAATGTCGTCGTGCGCACGAAGACGGGCATCGCCCTGCGCACCCGTTCGGGGATCGGAAAGCGGATGTCTTCCGGCAAACGCGGAAACTGCCCGGCGATTTTCGCGGGCAGTTTCGCCATTCGCTCGAAGGTGAGCCAGGCTGGCCAGTGGGCGGGCAGCTTCATGGGCGCCTAGGTGCCAGCCCCCCTGTTCCCCGTCTAGCCCTGCAGGCGGTATCCTGCACCGCGAACCGTCTGCAGCAGCGGCTCGGGGAAGTCCTTGTCGATCTTGGCGCGAAGGCGCGAGACGTGCACGTCGATGACGTTGGTCTGGGGATCGAAGTTATAGTCCCAGACCTTTTCGAGCAGCATCGTGCGGGTCACGACCTGTCCGGCATGGCGCATCAGGTATTCCAGCAGGCGAAATTCGCGTGGCTGGAGATCCATCTTCTTGCCCGAACGGGTGACCTTGCGGGTCAGCAGGTTCATCTCGAGGTCGCCCGCCCTGAGCGTCGTGACCTGCGGTTCGCTCGTCGTCCGGCGGCCGAGGGCCTCGACGCGCGCCGCGAGTTCTGCCGGGACGAAAGGCTTGCCAAGATAGTCCTCGGCGCCGGCCTTGAGGCCCTGAACCTTGTTCTGGACGTCGCCCAGCGCGGACAGGAACAGCGCCGGCGTGGTGCCGCCTGCATCCCGGAATTCCCTGATCAGCGTCAGCCCGTCTTTCTCCGGCAGCATACGGTCCACCACGAGCGCGTCAAAGTCTTCGGCGCGTGCCCGGGCGAGGCCCGTTGCACCGTCGCGGGCGCATTCCACCTCATGTCCGGCATCTTCGAGGACTTTCTCGATGAAGCTGGCCATTTCGTTATCGTCTTCGACGACCAGCACCTTGAGGCAGCGAGGATGAAGTGTGTCTGCCATTTCAGGCTCCGTGAACGCGGGGGTTACTTTGGAATATCAACAGCGCGGAAGCTGGTGATCTGACCAATGCGAAGGGTCAGCAGAACCTTCGAGCGGTTCGCGGCGCGGGCTTCAGCGATCAGGCTCTCGAACTCGGCCACACTCGGCAAGGCCCGCCCATTGACGTCCAGGATTACAATGCCCGCCTCGAACCCGGCTTTCCCGAACACACCGTCCTTGACCACTTCGGTGATCGTCAGCCCGGTCTCGCCCGGCTTGAGGCCCAGGCCATCGCGGGTTTTCTCGTCCATCGCCGCGAGGCGTACACCGAGATCGGGCAGCATCCTGCCTGGCAGCGCCGACGGCGTATCCGGGCCTGTCTGGTTGTTGTTGCCGCCGGTGGACAGGCTTGCCGCCATCGGATCGGCCGGGCGTTCGCCCACGGTCACGTTCAGCGTCCGGGATTTGCCCTCGCGCAGGATCTCGAACTTGTTCTGGGTGTTCGCGATCAGCTTGGCGACGAGGCGCGTGGTGGAGGTCGAATCCGTGACCTTCTGGCCGTTGACCGACAGGATGATGTCGTTGCGTTTCAGCCCTGCCCGTTCGGCCGGGCTACCGGTCGTCACATCTCCGATCAGGGCGCCTTTGACGTCTTCGATACCCAGGGTCTCGGCAAATTCGGGTGTCAGGTCGCGGATCTGGACGCCGAGCCAGCCGCGCGAGACGCGGCCGTTCCGGATCAGGGTGTCGGTGACTTCCCTGGCAAGTTCAGCCGGAATGGCGAAGCCGATGCCGACTGAGCCACCGCTGGGCGACAGGATCTGCGAGTTCACGCCGATCACGTTGCCTTTGAGGTCAAAGGTCGGACCGCCCGAATTGCCCCGGTTGATCGGTGCATCGATCTGCAGGAAGTCGGTATAGGGACTTCCGGCACCAAGTTCGCGGCCATCCGCCGACAGGATGCCGGCGCTGGCGGAGCCGCCCAGGCCGAACGGGTTGCCAAGGGCGACTACCCAGTCACCCTTGCGGATGTCCTTCGAGGTGCCGAACTTCACATAAGGGTAGGGCCCCGGCTCCTTGACGCGGACAACCGCGAGGTCCGTCAGCGGGTCGGCGCCGACGAGTTCGGCGTCGATCTCGCGCCCGTCGCTCATCACGATCTGGATCTGTGTGGCGCGTTCGACGACGTGGTTGTTGGTCACGACCAGGCCGTCCTGCGAGATGAAGAAGCCGGAACCGAGAGAGCGTGCTTCGCGGGTTCGCGGCGTTTCCTGTTCCTGCTGCTGGCGACGCTGCTGGAAGAAATCCTCAAGTCCAGGCATGCCGCGGAACTGTTCGAAGAACTGGTCCATGTCGCCGAGTTCGCTGAGGTCCTGGGTCGAGACGACGTTGACCGAGACAACGGCCGGTTCGACCTTTTCAATCAGGTCTGCAAAGCTGAGCGGCGCGCCGGGCGGTGCCTGGATGGCAATCGGCTGGGCCCCGGCTTCGGGGGCAAGCAGCTTTGGAACAGCGAACGCGGATCCCATGATCGCGGCACCGAAGGCAGCCGCTATGAGCGTCTGGGCCGAAACGCCAAATTTATTCATCAATCTCTCCGGAGATTTGAAAATGCCGCCGATTCCGGCGACGAGACAGAACATAAACATGCCACAGGTAATGTGGTCATTAAAAGACAGTTAGGTGATTTCCGCAGGATGTGAACCGGTCTCAGCAGAGCGTGATGTCCGCGTTCAGGCGTCTTCTGCCTCGATGCCGGACGCCATGGTCCGCGCTTTCCGGGCCATCAGAAGGCCGGTTGCGACCCCGGCGACGAGCAGCACAAAGGGCAGGCCCCAGAGCAGCCAGCCCGACGCGTCCCGGGCGGGCGGGCGGAAAAGCACGAAGTCGCCATATCGGCTGACGAACCAGTCGCGCACCTCTGTGTCGGTTGCGCCCTCGTTTACCATCTCCCGGATCTGCACCCGCATGTCTTCGGCAATCGCGGCGGAGGATTGGGAGACCGGTTCGTTCTCGCAGGCGACGCAGCGGATCTCGCGCATCAGGTTCCGGGCGCGGGCTTCGGCGTCCGGGTCCGCCAGCGGTGTTTCGGCGAGCAGGGCGATGACGGCGGCGGCAAACAAGGTTTTCATGCATTCCCGATAGCAAATCCTTTGCGCCGCTGAAACCGGCCTTGGTGCCTCAGGCGCACGCGCGGCGCCGGATTTGTTCTGCGAGGCGGTGTCGGCTAAGCCTTTGAAATGCTCGATATCCGACCCATCGCCCCTGAGCCTGAAGCGGCCCTCGCGGCCGCTGAGCCGCACGCGCCGTATCTGCGCCGCTTGCGCGAGCGGGCAATTCCGGCCGACTTTCAGGCGGCGCAGTCCGCGGTTCGAAACCTCCCGGCAGAGACCCCGGTTGCCGAGGCTATGGCAGCGCTTCGCGCGGCCAAGCTATCCATGCACCTTGCGCTCGCGGGCGATGACCTGTCGGGCCGGCGAGGCGTCATGGACGTCACGCACGGCCTGACCGGGTTTGCCGTCGATTGCCTGGAGGCGGCCTTCCGGGTTGCCCTCGCCAGCCGGGGGCTCAGGGGCTGCGGCCTGTTCGCCATCGCGCTCGGCAAGATGGGCGCGTTCGAGCTCAACTATTCGAGCGATATCGACATTGCCGCCTTCTATGAGCGGGACCGGTTTGACGGCGGCGGCCGCGACCCCGGCGAAGCAGCGCAGCGTGTCGTGCGTGATGTCGTGAAGATCATGGATGAGATCACGGCGGGCGGATACGTGTTCCGCACAGATCTGCGACTGCGCCCGGACCCAGGCTCAACGCCGGTCGCTGTTTCCACCGAAATGGCGGAACTCTATTACGAGAGCGTCGGCCAGAACTGGGAACGGATGGTGTGGATCAAGGGCAGGCCGGCTGCCGGTGATCGCGCCGCGGCCGCAAAGTTCCTGGCCCGGATGGAGCCCTACATCTGGCGCCGCAATCTCGACTATTGGGCGATCGGCGACATCCAGGCGATCAAGCGGATGATCAACACGAAGGTCGGCGCCAGTGATTTCGATGTGCGCTCACCGGATGTCAAACTCGCGCCCGGCGGCATCCGCGAGATCGAGTTCTTCGTCCAGACGCAGCAACTCATCCTTGGCGGGCGAGACATCGCCCTGCGTGACAACACCACACTCGGCGCGCTGGCCGCGCTGAAGGATGCCGGCGTCGTCTCCGCGCCTGCTGCGGCAACGCTGACGGCGGCGTACAAGGCGCTGCGCAATGTCGAACACCGAATCCAGATGCGCCAGGACGAGCAGACGCATACGGTTCCCGCGGGCGACGCAGAGCGCGAAAGCCTTGCTTACCTTTGCGGCTACGGCGCCCTGTCCGAATTTGACCGCGACCTGGTGGACACGCGCCGGCAGGTGCAGGCAGCTTATGACGCGCTGTTTGCGAAGGAAGACCGGGCCGCCCAGACGCACAGCCTCGGCAACCTCGTATTCACCGGCGTGGATGATGATCCGGGCACGGTCGAAACCCTGTCGGGCCTCGGTTTCTCCAATCCGTCTGCGGCGATCGACACGATCCGCAACTGGCACCGGGGGCGGGTGCCCGCGACCCGCACGCCGCGCGGACGGGAATTGCTCACCGCCATTCTCCCAGGGATGCTGCAGGCGATGGGCGGGACGGGCGAGGCGGACCAGGCCTTCCTCTGGTACTCGCGTTTCTTCGAAGGCCTCTCGTCGGGCGTTCAGACATTGTCCATGCTGCTCGCGCGTCCGGACCTCCTGTCCGATCTCGTTGCGACACTCGCGCTCGCGCCGCGCCTTGCGCGCATCCTCGCGCGCCGCCCGGACCTTCTGGAGGCGCTCGTCTCGAACGCCATCCCGAAGGCGCCCGATGTCTCCGAGGCGGTCACCTTCGATGCGGCGCTGGACAACTGGCGCCGGTATCACCGCGAGCAGGGTTTCCTGACCGGGCACCGCCTGCTGCACGGGCTGATTGCTCCGGACGAAGCGGCGCAGGTCTGGACGCGCCTCGCCGACGATACGATCCGGTACATGGCCGCCGTTGGTGAACAGGAGACGACCCGCCGTTATGGCGACGTGCCCGGCCGCTGGGCGGTCTTCGGCATGGGCAAGCTTGGCGGAGAGGAGATGACCGCCGGCTCCGACCTGGACCTGATCGTGATCTACGATTCCGGGTCGGACAATGCGCAGAACTGGTTCACGCGGCTGACACAGCGCCTGATCACCGGTCTCACAGCCCCCACAGCGGAAGGGGAGCTGTACGAAGTCGACATGCGCCTGCGTCCCTCGGGCCGGGCGGGGCCCGTTGCGGTGCGTCTTGATGCCTTTCGCCATTACCAGACCGAAGAGGCCTGGACCTGGGAGCATATGGCGCTGACCCGCCTGCGGTTCATCTGCGGCGACAGCTCGTTGGGGCAGGCGGTGCACCAGATCGCAGCGGATGCCATCTGCGTCCGTGCGCGAAGTGCCCGGCGCAGGCAGATTCCGGTGGATGTGTCCGACATGCGCCAGACGCTCTACCGCGAAAAGGCCGGGCACGGACTATGGGACTTCAAGACGGCTGAAGGCGGGCTGATCGATATCGAGTTCATGGCGCAGCAGGAAATGCTGCTCCGCGCCCGGCCGGACCTTGTGCGGCCGAACACCGGCATGGCGCTGTCCGGTCTTGCGGACGCGGACGGTGAAGACAGCGAAGACTGGTGTTTCCTGCGCGCCGCGCTGAACCTGCTTTCCGCGATGCAGCAGCTCCAGCGGCTCGCCATCGGCAGTGGTCCGGTCGAAGAGGCGATGCCGGAAGGCCTGAAAGCCCGCCTCTGCCGGGCCGCGGGCGAAGAGGACTTTGAGGGCCTTGAAGAGCGCCTGTCCGGGGTAAAGGCCCGCGTTCACCAGCTCGCGAGAGAAAAACTGCAGCTGCCGGCGACGGAATCCTGAGGCCCGCTCGTTTTATCAACGCTGGGATCAACAAGGAGCTACCCATGAAGACATTCACCCTCGCTGCGGCCTCGGCGCTGGCCCTCGCGCTGGCCGTCCCGATGATCGCGCAGGCCGGCGGCCACAAGGGCGGCGGAAAGCATCCGGAGATGCTCGATACCAACGGTGACGGCGCCGTCTCCCGCGCCGAAGCGGAAGCCTCGGCCGCCGACTTCTTCGGCAGGATCGACACCAATGCAGACGAATTCCTGACGCAGGCCGAACTGAAAGCCGGCCACGAAGCCCGCCGCGCCGGAATGAAAGCAGAATGGGCCGGGAAGCGCGAAGGCAGGCCTGCGCGTGAGCCGGCGGCCGACGCCGATCCGGCCAGGGCCGAAGCCTGGAAAGCCAGCAAGGAAGAGCGCAAGGCGAACATGCAAACCAAAGCGGCAGACCGCTTCGCCGCAGTTGATACTGACAGTGACGGTCGCTGGAGCAAGGCTGAATACACAGCTCATCGCCTGGAACACTTCACCAGGCTGGATACGGACGCGGATGGCAGCATCACGGCCGCCGAGCAGGAGGCGGCCAGGGCCAGGATGAAGGAGCGCCGCGGCAAATGGCGGGACAACCCGGCCGGGCAATAAGCACAACCGCGCCGGGCCGGAGCCAGGCAGAGACATTTGCGCCCCCCCTGCATTTGTTTCTCGGGCATCCGGTCCGTAATCGGCTAGACGCTACTGCGTGGCTTTTACGTCTGACCTTGACCAGATCACACGTGCCGCAGCGGGCGATCCGGCTGCGGTACGTGCGCTTGTCAACCGCTACAGCCCCGGCGTCCTCAGTCTGGCGACCCGGATGCTGGCCGACCGCGCAGAGGCAGAAGACGTGACACAGGAAACCTTCCTTCGCGCCTGGAAGGCGCTGCCCGGCTGGGAGCCGCGGGCGAAGTTCTCGACCTGGCTCCACCGGGTCGCGCTGAACCTCTGCTACGACCGGCTGCGCAAGCGCAGGGAATCGCTGCCGGGCGAGTTGCCGGACGAGGCCGACACCGGTCTTGCCCCGCACGAAGCGCTCGACCAGGCGCAACGCGTGAGCGCCATCGAAGGCGCCATCGGCGCCTTGCCGGAGCGCCAGAGCGCGGCCTTGACGCTTTGTGCTTTGCAGGGACACTCGCAAGCTGAGGCGGCCGGGATCATGGAGATCAGCGTCGAAGCGCTCGAAAGCCTTCTTGCCCGCGCGCGGCGGACCTTGCGCGCACAATTGCTGGAAGGGAGAACCAGCTCATGACCGAAGACCGTCTGATTGAACTCATCGAAGCCTGGGGCGCTGACCCGTCAGCCTTCCCGGAGGCCGAGCGCGCCGCTGCGAGGGCTATGCTTGCGGCGCAACCGGCACGCTTTGCGGCGGTCATCGCCGAAGCGCGCGCGCTGGACGCCGCGCTGGCACGGCTGCCCGAAATCCTCCCCTCAGCGGCGCTGACCGGGAGGCTCGCCGCGTCTGCGCCCAGCCCCAAAGCCGCTGCGAGCGGCTTCCGGCTGCCGAAGCTTGCCCCCTGGGCGCCGGCCAGCGGCGTCGCGGCGCTCGCGGCCGGTCTGTTCATGGGGGTCATGGCCGCGCCGGCCGCCAGCGCCTCGAGTGACATGTCTGAAGTCGAATCCGTGCTCGAACACGCGCTCGGCTATGATCCGGCGGCCTTCACGCAGGTACTAAGCGAATGAGCGATCCACAGGTCCGGCGCTTTTCGTTCTGGCTGACATTGTCCGTACTCGGCAATCTGGTGCTGATCGGTCTGCTTGCCGGGATTTTTCTGAATACGCCTCCAGGGCCCGATCGGGACAGGGGCGGACCGGGCGAGCCGGCCGGGTTCGAACTGAGCCAGCAAGACCGCGAGGGTGTGCGCGAGCTGATGCGGGCGAGCTTCGACGCCGGCCGCGAAGCGCTCAGGGTCCGCCGTGCCGCCGAGCGCAGTCTCGCCGAGGCGCTTCGGGCTGAGCCTTACGATGAAGCGGCGGCCCGCGCGGCGCTTTTAACGCTGCGTGAGGCTGACCGTATTGCGCGCGATACGGTGGCGGACCGCATATTCGACGGACTGGACGAGCTCAACCCGAACCAGCGGGCCCTGGTCGCCAGGATCATGGCCGGCAACATGGAGAAGCGTGGCAAGGCCGCGGAACGTCTCGAACGGCTGCGCGAGCGGCGGCAGGAACGCCTTGAACGCAATCCGGACCAAGGCGCGCCTTAGTCCTTTGACTTGTGGGCAAGCCGCCCGGCATTCGCTTCCCAGTTCCGGCCGTCGAAGGGCGTGACCGTCACGTCCAGCTGATCCCAGTCATCGAGGCAGCGCCAGGTGACGGCAAAGCCGTCCGGATTTGATCGCGGGATGTAGAAGCTCTTGATACCGCAGGTCTTGCAGAACAGGTGGCGTGCACGGCGCGTATTGAACGTATACTCCGCCAGATTGTCCGCCCCCCGAACAAGCCGGAACCGGCCCGGCGGCACGATCACGTGGATGTTGCCGCTCATCGCGCAGATCGAGCAATTGCAATCCTCGACCTCGAACGCATCTGGCAGTTCGGCCGAGAACCGCACGGCGCCGCAATGGCAGCCGCCGTCATGCCAGCTGCGCGCGGGCTCGCTCATCCCACCCACTCCGGCGGTTTGCGATGGGCCCAGGGCGCCGCGCGCTCCAGCTGTCCCGCGAGGGCCAGCAACAAACCTTCCTGACCGCAGCGCGCGCCGAACATCATGCCGATCGGCAGGCCGGCAGGTGCGGTCGCCGTCGGCGCGGTCCAGTGAAGCGGAACAGACATCGCCGGCGCCCCCATATGGTTGAACACGGCGCAATGCGGCGCAAATCCCGCGACCGCTTCGCCCATCTTCTGGGTATCGGCTGTCAGCGCCATTGTGCCCAGGAGGTCTGGCGCACGGTGCAGGGTGGGCGACAGGGTCAGGTCAAACCCGCCCGCATCGAGGAAGTGTTCGTACTGGATCGCAGCGGTGATGAACACATTGTTGGCCTTCGCCAGCTCCACCATCGGCACCGTCCGGCCGAGGCGCACCATGCCCGCCGTCACAGGTTCGATCTCATCATCCATGACCGGACGGCCCCGCGCAGCGCCATATTCATCCAGCTGCGCGGCAATGTTTGCAGAAATCGTGAACAGGCCCGCCTTGCCGAGCGCCTCGCCATTCAGCATAGGCCCGGCTTCAACGACAACATGGCCGAGGCTTTCGAGCAGCTTCGCCGTCGCTTCCAGTCCGGCAGTGGCGTCTGCATCCGGCTTTGTGCCATTCGGCGCGGTGCGCCAGAGGGCAATGCGAAGCCGCTTCGGGTCGCGGTCCAGTTCGGAAAGGTAGGGCCGCGCAGGCGGCGCGGCGATATAGCGGCTGCCGGTTTCGGCGCCCTGCGTCAGGTCCAGCAATGCCGCGCTGTCACGTACTGTGCGGCTGACCACATGCACCGTGGACAGGCCATTCCAGCCTTCGGTGCGCGATGGCCCCATCGGCGTGCGCCCCCGCGACGGCTTAAGTCCGAACACGCCGCAACACGCGGCCGGAATGCGGATTGATCCGCCGCCATCGCTGGCCTGCGCGACCGGCAACACACCGGCTGCTACAGCCGCCGCTGCGCCGCCGGACGAGCCGCCGGCTATGCGGGTGAGATCCCAGGGATTGCGCGTCTGTCCGTAGAGGGTGGATTCGGTTGTCAGGGTCAGCCCGAATTCCGGCGTGGTGGTTGATCCGAAAAAGACCAGCCCCGCCTCGCGGTAGCGCTTCACCAGCGTCGTATCATCCGCACTTACGACATCCCGGTAGGCGCGGCTTCCGCCCGTCAGCGGCGCGCCTCTGACGCCCACCGCGAGGTCCTTGGTGACAAAAGGCACGCCCGCATACGGCCCTTCCAGTCCGCCCCTGGCAATCTGCTCGCGCGCAAGATCGGGAAAGAGCGCCGCGAAGCAGTTGATGCGTGCCTGCGCTTTCTGCGCGCGGCTGACGGCCGCGTCGAGCAGTTCAGAAGCGGTGACCTGCTTGTCCCGAACGAGCTTCGCCTGGCCGAGGCCATCCATTTGCGTCATTGCAGTTCCTCCCGGTTCGTTTCCTGTATTTTATCCCCGGCGCTGCCAGATCAGCCGGCCCATGTCGGACTGGGTCACGAGATACTCGCCGGAAAAGCTGTAGGTGGCCGCCGGTGTGAAATCCGGAAGCGGAGCGGCGTACACGTACAAGGTCTGTCCATTGGCGCGCCACTGACCATCGAAATCGATCGTCCGGCCGCCGTCATAGGACCAGTCTCCGCCGCCGCCGATGGATTCTGTGTACTGAACAACGCGCCCGTCCGGGTAAAGCTCCATGGTCATCACGGTCGTGTAGGAGGCAAAGTCGCCGCCGCCGCTGTTGATAATGTCCTCATTCACCCATATGCCGACCAGGCGGGCATCGCGCTCCGCCGCCGGTGGCTGAACCGCTGGCGCAGGGGCAGGGCTTGCGACAACAGGCTGCGCAGGTACCGGGACGGGCTCTGCCGGATCCTCAGGCGGCGCCTTTTGGGCAACCTGGTTCACCGGTTCCGCGGCTGCCGGCTGATCCGCGATGAGGGGCGCGTCTGACGCCGGCGGCGTTGCGGCTTCCTGCGAACACGCCCCGAGCAAAAGCGCCGCTGCGATCAGGAACTGTCGTCTCATCAGGCGTCCCCACAGGCATCCCTCACACAGGCGTGTCACAGTTTGGAGGACCTGAAAACAGGCAATCAGCCGTCGCCGTCTTCTTCCAGCCTGGCGTCGATTTCCTCGTCCGACCAGCCGAAATGGTGGCCAAGCTCGTGAATGAACACATGGGTGACCAGTTCTTCGATCGTCGTGTCGCCGCGTTGCGCCCATTCGAACAGGATGGGCAGGCGATAAAGATAGATCAGCGGCCGGTCGATGGCGGGCTGCGTCACGCTTTCGAGGGTCAGCGGCACGCCTGAATAAAGGCCGGTCAGGTCCAGCGCGTCATCGATTTCCATGTCATCGAGGATTTCATCCTCGGCATAGTCCATAACGAGGATGCGTACATCACCGGCCGCCCTGCGCATGAATTCCGGCAGCGCCCCGAAGCACTTTTCCGCGCAGTCGAGGAATTCCCCGGCGCCCGGCGCTGTCAGCGCAAACGCGCTCACTCGAGCACGACCGCCGTGCCGGACACGGCCACCATCATCATTGAGCCCTGCTGGCCGACCACGCCGTAGTCGAACTTAACGCCCACGATGGCATTCGCGCCGAGGCGCCGCGCCTCTTCCATCATCTCGCGCATAGCCTCGTCGCGCGTCTCGCGCAGCGAACTTTCATAGGACTCGGACCGCCCGCCGACGAGGTTGGTAAAGCTCGCGAGAATGTCCTTCCCAAGGTGCGCGCCGAACACGACCTCGCCGCAGGCAATACCCTTATAGGCGGCGATCCTGCGCCCTTCGATGGAGGAAGTTGTGGTGATGATCATCTGTTCGTCCTATTGCGCTGCCGAAAGGGCCGGATCCGTCCTGGCGTCCAGCAATTCGAGCATGCGAATCGCGCTGTCGGCAATCACGGTGCCAGGTGGGAAGATGGCGGCGGCTCCGGCGGAGCGCAAGGCGTCGAAGTCCTGCGGCGGGATCACCCCGCCCACGATGATCCGCGCATTCGCCGCGCCTTCGTTGCCGAGCGCGCGTTTCAGTTCCGGCACCAGCGTCAGGTGGCCCGCCGCCAGCGATGAGGCCGCGACGATATCCACGCCCGCCCTGCGCGCATCGGCCGCGGCTTCCTCAGGCGTCTGGAACAGCGGCCCGATCTCGACATCCCAGCCAAGGTCCATCAGCGCAGAGGCGACAACCTTCTGCCCCCGGTCATGTCCGTCCTGGCCCATCTTGGCGATGTAGATTCTCGGCTTGCGTCCGTGCGCTTTCACGTAGTTTGCGGCGAGGACCTTGGCATGCTCGGCTTTGTCATTGCCTTTCACGCCGCCGCCATACACGCCCTTGATCGAGCGGATGACCGCGCTGTGGCGACCCTGGCTGCGCTCCACCGCTTCTGAAATCTCGCCCACGGTCGCCTTGGCGCGCGCTGCGGCCACGGCCAGCTCCAGCAGGTTGCCCTTGCCGCTCGCCGCCGCGTCCGCAATCGCGTCCAGCCTGGCCGTCACTTCGGCCGGGTTGCGCTCTGCCTTGAGGCGCGCCAGCTTTTCCAGCTGCATCCGGCGCACGGCGGCATTGTCGACCTTCAGTACAGGGACGTCTTCGTCCTCGTCCAGCAGGAACCTGTTGACGCCGACCACGGTCTGCGTGCCGCTGTCAATACGCGCCTGCGTGTTGGCGGCGGCCTCCTCGATGCGCAGCTTCGGCAAGCCTTGCTCGATAGCCTTCGCCATGCCGCCCATCGCCTCGACTTCGGCAATATGCTTCAGCGCCTTTTCCGCGAGGTCATGCGTCAGGCGCTCGACATAATAGCTGCCGCCGAAGAGGTCTATCGACTGGCAGGCCCCGGCTTCCTGTTGCAGCAGGATCTGCGTGTTGCGGGCAATGCGGGCAGAGAAGTCCGTCGGCAGGGCGAGCGCTTCGTCGAAGCTGTTGGTGTGCAGGCTCTGCGTCTGCCCGCCCGCCGCTGCGATGGCCTCCAGGCAGGTGCGGATCACGTTGTTGTAGACGTCCTGCGCCGTCAGGCTCCAGCCGGAGGTCTGCGAGTGTGTCCGCAGGCTGAGGGATTTGTCAGACTTCGGATTGAAGTTCTCCTTCACGAGCTTCGCCCAGATCAGGCGCGCAGCGCGCATCTTGGCGACTTCCATGAACGTGTTCATGCCGATGGCCCAGAAGAAGGAGAGGCGCGGCGCGAACGCATCGACATCCAGCCCTGCGGCCACGCCGGCGCGGATATACTCAATGCCGTCCGCCAGCGTATAGGCCAGCTCCAGGTCCGCCGTCGCGCCGGCTTCCTGCATGTGATAGCCGGAAATTGAGATCGAGTTGTACTTCGGCATCTTCTGCGAGGTGTAGGCGAAGATATCCGAAATGATCCGCATGCTGGGCTTGGGCGGATAGATGTACGTGTTGCGCACCATGAACTCTTTCAGAATGTCGTTCTGAATGGTCCCGGCCAGCTTCTCCGGCGGCACGCCCTGTTCCTCGGCCGCCGCAATATACAGCGCGAGGATCGGCAAGACCGCGCCGTTCATCGTCATCGAGACCGACATCTGGTCCAGCGGAATGCCGGAGAACAGTGTGCGCATGTCATAGATCGAATCGATCGCCACGCCTGCCATGCCGACATCGCCGGAAACGCGCACGTGATCGGAATCGTAGCCCCGGTGCGTGGCGAGATCGAAGGCGACTGACAGGCCCTTCTGCCCGGCAGCCAGGTTGCGCCGGTAGAAGGCGTTGGAATCCTCTGCCGTCGAAAAGCCCGCATACTGTCGAACGGTCCAGGGCTGGTTGGTATACATCGTGGGGTATGGGCCGCGGCCGAACGGCGCCAGGCCCGGATAGTCATCGACGAAATCAAGACCCGCCCGGTCCGCTGCAGTGTAGGCAGTCTTCACCGCAATGCCTTCCGGCGTCTCCCAGGCCCCGCCCAGCTTCGGTGTACCTGCTTTGGTGCCAGGGGTTTCAAGCGCGAGTTTCGTGAAATCGGGAAAACTGGTCATTGGGTCACTCCGAGTTCGGCCTGCGCCAGTTTGAGCAGGTGCACCACATCCGCGCCCGCAAAGATGTTGGCGTCGATGCCGGGGCCCTCATGCTTGCCGGCGAGCCAGACGCGCTGCGCGCCGGCCTTCTTCAACGCCTCTGCAGCGCCGGCTGCTTCGGCTTCGTACATCTTGTCCGTGCTGCACAGCACGGCGATACGCGCGCCGGACGCCCGGAAAGCAGGCACCAGTTCTGCCACAGTCTTTGGCGGAACCGGCGGCTCCTTTGAGACGATCCCGCCTGCAGCAAAGAAGTTGCGCGCAAAGTCGGCGCGCGCCGTGAATTCGGCAAGGCTCCCCAACGTCGCCAGAAACACCGCAGGCGGGCGATCCGGCCTCGCGGCGGCGTCGCGCAGCGCCTCGAATGGCGCAGCGAGGCGGATCGGCTCAAGCGCTGCTGCGACGCAATCGGCGCCTTTTTCAGGCAGTGTTTTCAAGAAATGCTTCAGGCCGGCTTCCGAAACGGGCTTCGCCTTCACGGGGGCAACTTCCGCGACCGGCGCGCCAATCTCCTCCAGAAGAGGATATTCCGAAACGCCTGTCAGCGGAATCTTCCGCCGCGCGACGTCTCTGGCGCGGGCCTCGCGCACGGCGGCGACGCGTGCCTGAAACGCGCCCGCCATCAGGGAGGCCGCAAAGCCGCCTTCGCTCTCTATTCTCTGGAACTCGGCCCAGGCCGCCTTCGCCAGGTCGTCCGCCAGCGTCTCGGTGAACCAGGCCCCGCCGGTTGCGTCTGCAACGCGGCCAAGCTGGCTTTCTTCCATCGCGATGATCTGCGTATTGCGCGCAATCCGGCGGCCGAGTTCTTCCGGCAGTCCGAGCGTTTCGTTGAAGGCCCGCACGGTCAGGATATCAGCCCCGCCGACCGCGCCTGCAAACGCGGCAGACGTATTGCGCAGCATGTTTGTCCACGGATCATACTTCGTCAGCATCCGCGCGGATGTGACGGCCTGAAGCTTCATCGGGGCTGCTGGCAAGCCCATTGCCTCGAGGCAGCGTGCCCAGAGCCGCCGCGCGCCGCGCAGCTTTGCGATGCCCACGCCGTAATTCGTGTCGAGCGCCAAGAGGAACAGCATGCCGGATGAAGCAGTCTGCCGGTCCATCGCTTCGCCCATACGCCGCAAGGTATCAATTGCCGAGGCGACCAGTGCCGCCAGTTCCTGAGCTTCAGATCCGCCGGCCTCGTGCACGAGCGCGCCGTCCATCCGGAACAGGTTCGCTGCGGGGAACTTGTCAGCAAGCGCCGCCGCCAGCGCGCCGGACTTCGCAATGGCTGCGTCCAGTCCGCCTTCGATGCGTCCCGCTTTTGCCAGTGTGCCGAGAGGATTGATATTGAAGTCCAGCTTCAGCTTTGCGGCATTGCCCTGCCGCTCGGCCCATTGGCCCAGCAGCCCGGCGGCGCGCGCGCCCATGCCCCGGCCCGAATCGAGCGCGATGGTTGCAAGCGAGGCATCGACGCCTTTCAGCGCTGTGCTGAAATCCTGGGCCGAGCAGAGCTGTACGCCGCTCAGGCCTTCGCCGTCCACGCGCACTTCGACCGAAGACACCCCTCGCTCCAGGTCGCGCAGGATTTCGGCATTGGTTTGCTCCGCAGACGGATGAGCAAAGGACTGGCGGATGTCCCAGGGCAGCCACTTGTCCGGTGCCGCCGTTTTCCCGCGCAGGAAAGGCGCCGCGCCGGGAATGCCAAGCGGGTCGCCGGCGCCTGCAAAGTCGCTCTCGCGGTAAAGCGCCTTGATGGCGATGCCGTCCGCCGTCTTGCGGGTCAGCGTCTCGGCGCCTCTGCCTTTCAAGGCCTTTTCGACCTCGCGCAGCCAGTCGGCTTCGGTGGCTTCGGGAAATGCGGAACTGAAAGGGAGGATGTCATCGGCCATGGCGCGGGATTTAGGGCAATCCGGTATGCCTTGTGAACCATTTCCTTTGGGAAACCGCGACACCGCGGCAGGGCCTTGCCCCGGCCTGCCAGCATAAGATTGAGAATTATTCGCAATCCGGAGGCCGGGCCATGCGCCCGTCCCGTCATTTTGATGCCGAAAGCTTCCGGCCGCCTCCGCCCGAAGCCGCAGACGCATCCGGGCTGCCGGGCATCTGCCGAACCCGCCCCCGTGAACATGCCTGGCCCTGCCGGCCCCGTTTCCTTCCCGATGCCGGTCAGTGGGCCCCTGTGTCACTGGCTGGCGAATGTGTCTGGTCTCTGGCCCGCCCGCATGATCAGCATGGTTCACCGCCAGCAGGCCTGGCCGGAACGGCTGCGCCCCCGGATGGGCCGGGGCTGAAACCGGATCACCGTACCGGCGTCCCGCGTCAGCCGCCTGGGCGAATCTGTCGGTAAACGCAATTTCAAGCATGTTTTACCCGCTCACTTCAGTGTTCTCCCTTAAGGGAGCAGCTCAGCCTTGTGATACTGCGGCGCCTCTCGCCGGTATCCATCGCAAACCAACAGGTGACCCAAATGTCCGATTCATCCTCCAACGCCTCCAAACGCGCCAGGGCCGCGGCCGATAAACCGGCCCAGGAACTCGAGGCCCGGCTCGACGCGCTGCGCGAAGAAATGGAAGAGATCAAAGCTTCCCTCGGCAAGAAGGCTGAGAAGAAGCTGGATGCGCTGGCCGACGTCTTCTCCGGCGGCGCGGTCGATGATGTCCTGGACGAACTTCGCGAGATGGTGAGCCAGCTCAGGGAGCAGGCCGGCGCGGCAGAGAAGAAGGTTGTCCAGACGGCCCGCGACAACCCGGCCCAGACCCTGTTCGTTGCGTTCGGCTTAGGCTTCCTCGCTTCGCTGCTGATGCGCCGCTGACCCTGCGCGATGCGCTTCCTTCCGCTTCTCTCGTCCCTGATGTCGCTCGCCAGCCTTGATCTGGGCAGCGCCGTCTCGCGCCAGGCGAAGGGACTTGGCTATACGCTGGTCGCGATCCTGTTCCTGTTGACGGCCTATGTCCTGGGGGTCTGCGCCCTGGCGTTCTGCCTGTCCCGGCAGCTGGGGACCTGGGGCGCACTCGGCGCCATCGCGCTCGGTTTCGTGGGCGCGGCCGGCCTCGTCTTCTGGTTTGGCGCGCGCTCGGCCCGCGCCGAAGCGCAGCGCGCCCGGGAAGTGGCCTCGGCCCGCCAGAACGCGACCCTGGGCACGCTCACGGGGCTGGCCGTCGGCGGCGGCTCCACCAAGACGCTGTTCATCGCCGCGCTCGCAGGTGTGATCGCTGGCGGCCTGCTGGACCCCCGGGGCAAGTCCGGCAGCGACAACTGAAGCGCGCTCGCGAATTCACTAAAAGTCATATTTCCGACTCAGATCGGTCTATAGTTAAATCTCAGCGCATGGCACAAACGCGTCATTCCGGGAGGGTAATTCATGGGAAAGATGATAGTCGATGTGCCGGGCGTCGGCCCTGTTGATCTGAACAAGGTGATCCGCCTTCTGCCACAGGTTCAGGGCTGGAACTTCTTCAAGATGACAACACAGCAGAGGTATATCCTCGGTATCGTGCAGTCATTTCCCCGCCTGCAGGAGCTTGGCGTGGATACGCCGCTGCGGCTTGGGCATTTCCTGGGGCAGGGGCTCGTGGAAACCGGCTGGTTGCGCTACGATTCCGAGAATCTGTACTACAGCGCCGAGGGACTGATTTCCACGTTCAGTGTCTACAAGAACAATCCCGAGCTCGCTTCGCAGCACGCCAGGAAACCGCAGATAATTGCCGAAACCGTGTACGGTGCGCGCAAGGATGCCTTGGGCAATACCGAGCCCGGCGACGGCTACCGGTTCCGCGGGCGCGGCTTTATCCAGCTGACCGGCCGCGCGAACTATACGCAGATGGCTGAACTTACCGGCATGCCGCTGGTCGACGATCCCGACTATATCAGCCGCAATCTCGACAAGTCCGTAGAAGCTGCCGCGATGTACTGGAAGGCCAACAACCTGAATCTCTACGCGGATGCCAACGATGCCCGCCGCGTGTCTCGGGCCATCAACCGGGGTAACGCCCAGTCCTCCAAAGTTGCCAACCACGAGGCGCAGCGGATTTTCTGGACCAACCAGGCGCTCGAAATCACAATGGCACCCGGTACGGTCGCGCCGGATCCGCCGCTTCCTGAGCCAGCCGTGCCGGCGTCCGGTGCGCCCTCGCTCAAGCCGCTGCAGGTCGGCAGCCGGGGTGAACGTGTAAAGAAGCTCCAGGCCGATCTCGAAGTGCTCGGCTATGTCACCGGCGGCGCAGACGGGATTTTCGGCGGCGCAACACGGCGCGCCATAGTGGCCTTCCAGCATGAAGAAGGTCTTCCCGTAACCGGTGTCGCCAACGCAGCGACGCTGGATGAAATAGCGAAGGTCCTGACCGAAGGCGGCGGTATGAGCGCCAGGATCGATTCATCCGACCCCCGTTCCTTCGGCCCGCCCACCACCTGAAACACTAAGTCTTGCTGCCAGCGCCGGACCGGCCTTTAATCCTTCGCAACAGAGAAACCGGAGGAAACAGGAAGATGCGGCTCAAGGCCCCCAGGATTGCCCCGCTTGCGGACGCGGACATGAGCGCAGAACAGAAAGAGGCGCTCGCCGCCCAGTTCGGGCGCGGCCCGGTTTTCAACATCTTCCGCACGCTTGGCCGCGCGCCGAAGGCCTACAAGTCCTTCATGCGCTGGGGCGGCTACATCCTGTCGGACTATAACAGCCTGCCGCCGCGCGAGCGCGAAATCATCATCCTGCGCGCCGGTTTCAACTGGAAATCCGGCTACGAATGGGCTCAGCATGTGCGCATCGGCAGGCAGTGCGGCCTCACCGACGAGGAGATTACCCGCATCAAGGCCGGCCCGGACGCCCCCGGCTGGAGCGCCATCGACGCCGCCCTCCTGCGCGCGACAGACGAGCTGACCGCCGACGCGTTCATCACCGATGAGACCTGGGCGCAGCTCGCCTCGCTCACCGAGAAACAGCGCATGGATCTGGTGATGACGGTCGGCCAGTACACGCAGGTCTCGATGATGCTGAACGCTTTCGGCGTTCAGCTCGACGATGACCTGACGCTCGACCCGGACCTCGCCAGGTGAATGCGCTTCTCCCAGCGTAAGGCTTGCTCCGCCGCGCCCCAAAGCTAAGTACCTCCCAGCCACTTTTCCCCTTGGAGACTAACCCTTATGTCGCTGCCGCCCGTCCTGCAGAACCTGCGCATCCCGGTGATCGCCTCGCCGCTGTTCATCATTTCCACACCGGACCTGGTAATCGCCCAGTGCAAGGCGGGCATCGTCGGCAGCTTCCCGGCGCTCAACGCGCGCCCCGGCCCGGTACTGCACGAATGGCTGGAGCGGATCACGACCGAACTCGCCGAATACAACCGACAGAACCCGGACCGCCCGGCCGCGCCCTTCGCGGTCAACCAGATCGTCCACAAGACCAACAACCGTCTCCAGCACGACATCGACGCCTGCGTGAAATTCAAAGTGCCGATCATCATCACCTCGCTCGGCGCGCAGAAGGACCTCAACGACGCCATCCATTCCTACGGCGGTGTTGTGCTGCATGACGTGATCGACACGCGCTTCGCGAAGAAAGCCCTCGAGAAAGGCGCCGACGGCCTGATCGCGGTCTGCACCGGCGCCGGCGGCCATGCCGGCGTGCTCTCGCCCTTCGCGCTGATCCAGGAAATCCGCGAGTTCTTCGACGGCCCGCTCGCGCTCTCCGGCTCGATCGCCAATGGCGGCGCAGTGGCGGCATCCCTCGCAATGGGCGCAGACCTTGCCTATATCGGCTCGGCGTTCATCTCGTGCGACGAGGCAAATGCAACGGATGGCTACAAGGACGCCATCGCGGCCTATGGCGCCGAAGACATCGTCTACACCAATCTCTTCACCGGCGTGCACGGCAACTACCTGAAGCCGTCGATCATCGCTGCAGGTCTAGACCCGGACAACCTGCCCGAAAGTGATCCTTCCAAGATGAACTTCGGCTCCGGCGGTAATACCGATGCGAAAGCCTGGAAGGATATCTGGGGCTGCGGGCAGGGCATCGGCGCCGTCAAGGCGCGCGTGCCCGTGAAGGTCTTTGTCGACCAGCTCGTCCGTGAATACGACGACGCCCGCGCCGCTCTCGCCAGGGGCCTCGGCTTCGTGCGCAAGCATCCGGTCACCGCTTAACGCTCAGGCCGCGCCCAAACTGTTGCGCGCAACAGTTTGGGCCGTTTTCGCGGCCCCGCATCAAAAACTGCGTGGCAGGCCTGTCGGAGACAAACGCACATAAACACTGACGTTGGCGCCTCGCCGGTCTCTTCGGGCGGCGGCAGAAAAACGCAGAGGAACAGGCGTGCGGGAAGCACGAAGCGGCGCTCCTGGAAATGCAGATAAAGGCTAGGGCTTCTGAACCCGGGGGGGCAGGAAAAGCCTCGCGCAAACGGCGGGAGCCTGGCAAGGGCTCGCCGCCTCGATGGCGGCGGAAGCGTCCATCGTTGACAGCTGGAGATGGGTCAATGCAGTCCGGGCGCTGAAGCGTCCGCGGCTGCCACTGCGCCTGTGGCTGATCACGTCCCTGGTCTGGTTTGGCGCTGCAGCCGAGGCGCGCTCCAGCATTGCGAAGACCGCCACCTTTGCGGCCACCGCCGCAATATTCTGGTGGTTCGCAGACCGGGGAAACCGGCGCGAGGTGCGTTGAGCCTTTCCTGAAGCATGCTAGGAATTCCTAGAAACGGGGAGGCGGCATGCCTGCAATGGAAACAGTCCGGCGCTTCGCGGCGGTGGTGCTCAGCGGCGATCATGCCGGCGCGATCCGCGACGGGTATTCGCCGGATGCGTTGATGCAGGAGAAGCGGGCGCCGCGCCGGCGGCGAGGAGACGCACTGGCCGCCCGTGAACAGGCGAGGCGCGACCGCAGGGCGCGTCTGGAGACGCAGCTGCTGGCTGATCTCCTGATTTCCGGCGGCTCTTTTATCCGCCACTGGCGTTTTACCATTTTCCCGAAAAGCGGCAGCGAACGCAGCCTGAAAGAAGTTGCCTTGCAGGCCTGGCAGGGCGACCGCTTTGCGGCCGAGACCTTTTTCTATCACCCCGCCCAGATGAAAGCCTGAACCCATGGCCGCCGATTTCATTCTCGTCATCGACGAAGGCACCACCTCGACGCGGGCCATCGTGTACGATCGTAACTTCGGCGAAGTCGCCCTCGCGCAGGAAGAAGTCGCGCTGCAATACCCGGCCGATGGCTGGGTGGAGCAGAACGGCGAGGAAATCTGGTCGCGCACCCTCTCGGTCTGCCGCAAGGTGATCGCCAGGGCCGGCGGCGCCGACCGGATCGCCGCCATAGGCATCACCAACCAGCGAGAAACCACGCTCGTCTGGGAGCGGGCGACCGGCAAACCCATTGCCCCCGCCATCATCTGGCAGGACCGGCGCACCGCTGCCGCGTGTGACGCGCTGAAGGCGAATGGCCACGAAGCTGCCGCGCAGGACGAAACCGGCCTGCTGCTGGATCCTTATTTCTCCGGCACCAAGATCGGCTGGATACTCGGCAATGTGAAAGGCGCCCGCGCCCGCGCCGAAGCGGGCGAGCTTGCCTTCGGCACCGTGGACGCCTTCCTCCTCTGGCGCCTCACCGGCGGCAAGGTGCACGCCACCGATGTGACAAACGCCTCGCGCACACTGCTCTACCGCCTCGGCCCTGGCAAAGATGGCGGCTGGAGCGCCCGGATGGCGGGCATCCTGCAAGTGCCTGCGTCACTGCTGCCGGAGGTGAAACCCAGCGCCGCCGATTATGGCGCGACCGACCCCGCCCTGTTCGGACGCGCGATCCCGGTCTGCTCCGTCCTCGGCGACCAGCAGTCGGCCCTCGTGGGGCAGGGCTGCCTGAAGCCCGGCCAGGCCAAGGTCACGTTCGGCACCGGCGCCTTCCTCGTGGTGAACACAGGCGAGGTCCGCCCCGCCTCGGGTAACCGCCTGCTCGCCACCATGGGCTACGCGCTGCCCGGCGCCGCCGCGATGGCGCTCGAAGGCTCGATCTTCAACGCCGGCACCGTCATCAAATGGCTGCGCGACGATCTCAAGCTCATTCAGAGTGCGGACGAAAGCGCCGCCGCCGCCGCCGGCCTGCCGGACAATGGCGGCGTCTATATGGTGCCCGCCTTCACCGGCCTCGGCGCGCCGCACTGGAACGCTGAAGCCCGCGGCCTGATCTGCGGCCTCACGCGCGCGGCCACCAGCGCGCATATCGTCCGCGCGGGCCTCGAATCGGTCGCCTACCAGACGCACGACCTGCTGGCCGCCTTCGCGCGCGATGGCGCGCCGATCGCGGAACTGCGCGTGGACGGCGGAATGGTCGCGAATGACTGGCTGATGCAATTCCTCGCTGATGTCTGCGCGCTGCCGGTGCTTCGCCCGGACTACCGCGAGATGACCGCGCTTGGCGCCGCGGCGGCTGCCGCGATGCAGCTCGGTTGGACCACAGCCGCCGACTGGGCGGCCCGCGCCGTGCCCGGCAAACGCTTCGAGCCGGGCATGAAACCCGATGTCCGGGCAGGTCTGCTCAAGGGATGGGATACCGCGCTCGGCCGGGCGCTCGCCTGATGGCGCCGGAAGCGGGCGCAGCCCACACACCCGTCCGCAGCCTGACGACCCGCTATGTCATCGTCGTCATTGTCGGCATGGTGATCGGCGCCGGCATCTTCAGATCGCCGGCACTGGTCGCCGCCAATGCCGGCTCCGAGCAGATGGTCTACCTGCTCTGGATCACCGGCGGTTTGATCTCGCTCGCCGGCGCCCTCTGCTATTCCGAGCTCGCCGCCGCCTTCGCTCATCCGGGCGGCGACTATCATTTCCTCGAACGCGCCTGGGGCAAGCGGTTCGCCTTTCTTTTCGCCTGGGCACGCTTCGCCGTCATCAATACCGGGGCCATCGCGCTGCTTGGCTTCGTCATCGGCGACTACCTGAACCGGGTCATAGATCTCGGCCCCCACGGCCCGGCGATCTATGCCTTTGCCAGCGTTTTCCTGCTCACAGCGATCAAGCTGCTCCCGGCCGGTGAGGCCAGCGACAGCGCGCTCGTCATCGTCCTGATCGCGGGCCTCGTGACGCTCGCTGTGGCGGCTGCGAGGCTTGTGCTCGACGGCGCGCCGCCGCTCGATCCCGGCACACCATCTGCGCCGGGTCCCGGCGGCCTCGGATACGGTCTGGTCTTTGTCCTGCTCGCCTATGGCGGCTGGACCGAGGCGGCAACCCTCTCGGCCGAAGTGAAGGACGGCGAGCGCGGCATGCTCCGGGCGCTGATCATCTCGATCACGCTCATCACCGCGCTTTACCTGCTCACCGCCTGGGCCATGCTGCGCGGCCTTGGTCTCGCCGGGCTCGCCGGTTCCGAGGCGCCCGCCGCCGACCTGATGAGCCGGGCTTTCGGGCCGGGGGCGGGGGTAGTGCTCGCACTCGCGGTCGTCGCGGCGGCTGTCACGTCGGTGAATGCCACGATCATCGCCGGCGCCCGCACCACCTATGCCGCGGCCGCCAGTATCCCGGCGCTGAACCGGATCGGCCGCTGGAATTTCCGCACCCGCAGTCCGCGCAACGCTGTCCTCGCGCAAGGCGCCGTCTCGCTGCTGCTCGTCGGCCTCGGCGCCGCCTATGACGGCTTCGCGACGCTCGTCGATTATACCGCCCCGGTCTACTGGATCTTCCTCATCGCCAGCGGCCTCGCCGTATTCCGCCTGCGCGCAATCGCGCCGGACGTGCCGAGACCCTTCCGCGTGCCGCTCTATCCGCTGGTGCCGGCGCTGTTTGTGCTGAGCAGTTCCGCCATGCTGATTTCCGCCGTGCTCTACGTGCAGGGCGGCGCGCTGTTCGGATTGGCCATACTCCTGGCGGGCGTGCCGGTTATCTGGTCGCTGGGAAGCAATCCGTGAGCGCAGCGCCTGCGCGTCTTCCAACCGGCGGTGAGTGGTGCCACCTGACAGAATTGAACTGTCGACCTCGTCATTACCAATGACGCGCTCTACCCCTGAGCTAAGGCGGCATTGCCGGTTTCGTTCCGGGGCTTTAGCCTAAGCGATATCGGATGAAAAGAGAGTTTAGGCGCCATCATGACCTATAAGCCACCCCGCTCGTCGAATGAGGACCGCACCGCCCGCCAGGCTGAAGCCCTGCGGGCTAACCTGAAGCGCCGGAAGGCCGCTGCCCGCAAGGAGCCGGCGCCGGCCGATGCCCCCCTGAAGGCTGACAAGCCCTAGGACACCCGGAGATCCGGGCGCGCCCGCCGATGCGCCAGTGAGCCGAACGGCAGCCCGGGAACGTAAATCGCAGGATCCGCGCACATTCCGGTCCTGACAAAGCCGCGAAGCACAGTATATCTCGCGCCCATGGACAGACTTCACATCACGGGCGGCACACCGCTCAATGGCCGTATACACGTCTCCGGCGCCAAGAACTCGGCGCTGAAGCTCATGGTCACCTGCCTGCTGACCGACCAGCCGGTAGAACTCACCAACATGCCGAACCTGGCAGACACACGCTTCCTCGCGCAGCTGCTGGAAACGCTCGGCGTCGAGGTCTACTGGCCGAAGGGCTCCTCGACCTGCCATCTCAATGCGGCGGAGCTCAAATCCACCATCGCGCCCTATGAACAGGTGCGCAAGATGCGGGCGAGCTTCAACGTGCTCGGGCCCCTGATCGCCCGCTCAGGCCATGCGACCGTGTCGCTGCCCGGCGGCTGCGCCATCGGCGCGCGCCCTGTGGACCTCCACCTGAAGGCGCTGGAAGCGATGGGCGCGGACCTGCGCGTCGAGGGCGGCTATGTGAAGGCCGCCGCCATCCACGGCCTCAAGGGCGCGCATATCAACTTCTCGACCGTCTCCGTCGGCGCCACGGAACACGCGATGCTTACCGCAACGCTGGCCAGGGGCGAGACAATCCTCGAGAACGCCGCCCGTGAGCCGGAGATCGAAGACCTCGCCAACTGCCTGAACACGATGGGCGCCGTCATCACCGGCGCCGGCACCCCGATCATCCGCATCAAGGGCGTCGAGGCCCTCAGGGGCACGACCTATCCTGTGATGCCGGACCGGATCGAAGCCGGCACCTACGCCATGGCGGCCGCCTCGGCCGGCGGCGACGTGACACTCGACGGCTGCCCCGTTGCGGCGCTCGGCGCGATGATTTCGAAGCTGCGTGAAGCGGGCGTCACGGTTGACGCTGATGAAGCCGCCTCGACCCTGCGCATCCGCCGCAACGGTTCGGCGCTGAAAGCCGTCAGCCTCTCGACCCAGCCGCACCCAGGCTTTCCGACCGACCTGCAGGCCCAGTTCATGGCCCTGATGTGCACTGCCGAGGGCACCAGCATCATTCGCGAGACGATCTTCGAGAACCGCTTCATGCACGCCCCGGAACTCTCCCGCCTCGGCGCCGACATCACGGTGCGCGGGCAGGAGGCGGTGGTGAAGGGCGTCGACCACCTGACGGCCGCGCCGGTCATGGCCACCGACCTGCGCGCCTCTGTATCGCTGGTCATAGCGGGACTTGCGGCGCAGGGTGAAACGGTCGTGAACCGGATCTACCATCTGGACCGCGGCTTCGAGCGGCTCGAAGCCAAGCTGGGGGCCTGCGGCGCGAAGATCGAACGCCGATCCGGCGAAGACGAGTAACCACGGCAGGGCTGAATGACAGATCAAAAACCGCTGCGCCTTCTCGCCGAGGAGGGTGACGACCTCAGGATCATTGCCGCGGCCGTTCAGGACGCGGTGGTGAAGGCGGGCAACCTCAAGTACGAGAAGCGCAGCCGCCGCTTCGCCATCGAGCTGAACCGCTACCGCTGGGAAACAGCCCCCACCCGCAAGGGCCAGCCGGGCGAGCGCGTGCGCTCCCTGCTCGCGTTTGACGGCGTGCTGGGCGTGAAAACGCGCGGCATCACCAAAGCAGACCCGGAGCTCATCCTCTCCCTGCTGAGCGCCGGTTTCGTCGCCGACGTGGCCGGGCCGCCCGGCGGCAAGGTCGTACTCATGTTCGCCGGCGACGGCGAAATCGTGCTGACGGTTGAAGCCCTCGACGCGGCGCTGCTGGACAGTGATTACGTGTGGCCGACACGGCGCGTCCCGAGCCATGAGCGGCGGAAAAGGTAGGGAGCATCAGGCCGAAGGCCGGAATGCACCGGCCGCACCATCCGCCATCTTGCCAGCCTGCCGGCCCCGGTCCATGTAGCGAGGCTGTACCAGACCCCGGAAATGCCCGCCCCATGGCCCGCCACTTCGATGCCACCAAGCCTCAGTTCGATGAGGTCCTGACGCGCTTCCTTGCGGAAGATCGCGGGCAGGGGGATGACGTGTTCGATGTGGTCAAGGGCATCCTCGCCGACGTCAGGAAGCGCGGCGGGGCGGCGGTGGCCGACTATACCGCCAGGTATGACGGCCTGCAGATCGACCCCTCGACGCTCGGGTCCGACAATGTCAACCTGCACGAGCTGGCCGCGACCTGCCCGGCAGACCTGCGCGCGGCCATCGATTTCGCGCATGACCGGATCGCCGCCTATCACGGCGCGCAGCGCCCCTCAGATCATCGCTTCACGGACGATGCCGGCATCGAACTCGGCTGGCGCTGGACCTCGCTGGACTCGGTCGGCGTCTATGTGCCCGGCGGGCGCGCGAGCTACCCCTCCTCGGTGCTGATGAACATCGTCCCGGCCCGGATTGCCGGCGTGGAGCGCATCGTGATGGTCGCGCCGGCGCCGCAGGGCGAGCTCTCCAACGCCGTCGCCTATGCCGCCCTGAAGGCGGGCGCCGACGAATACTACCCCATCGGCGGCGCGCAGGCCGTCGGCGCGATGGCGTTTGGTGCAGGCGCGCTGGCGCCGGTCGACAAGATCGTCGGCCCCGGTAACGCCTGGGTCGCCGAAGCCAAGCGCCAGGTGTTCGGCCGGGTCGGCATCGACACGATTGCCGGGCCTTCTGAAATCCTCATCATCGCTGATACGACCGCCAATCCGGACTGGATCGCGGCGGACCTGCTCAGCCAGGCCGAGCATGATCCCTCCAGCCAGTCGATCCTGATCACTGTGGATGAGGCTGTGGGCAGGGCTGTGGAAAAGGCTGTGGAAAACCAGTTGAAGACGCTGTCGACCGGTGAGCGTGCGCGCGACTCCTGGCGCAGCCACGGTGCGATCATCCTGGTACGGGACCGCCTGCAGGCGGCCGATATCGCCAACCGCATCGCCGCCGAACACCTCGAGCTTTGCATCGATGATCCGGACGGCCTGCTGCCCTTGATCCGTCATGCCGGCGCGGTCTTCCTCGGCCACCATACGCCGGAAGCGCTGGGCGATTATGTCACCGGCTCCAACCACGTCCTGCCGACCAGCCGCGCCGCGCGGTTTTCGTCCGGGCTCGGACTGTATGATTTCATCAAGCGCATGAGCGTGCAGCGCGCCGGCCCGAAGGGGCTGGACGTGCTTGCGCCGGCCGCGCTGCGGCTCGCTGAGGCCGAACGCCTGCCGGCGCATGCGCGCTCGGTGTCCATCCGCACGAACCGGGGCGGGAGCGATGGGCACTGATCGCCTCATCGAGGTCCATATCGACGACGATACGCTGGGCGCCTCCGGTCCGGACGCCGAGCACGAGCGGCGCGTCGCGATCTTCGACCTGATCGAGGAGAACAGCTTCGCTGTCAGCGGCCAGGAGCGCGGCCCTTATGTCCTCTCGCTCAGCCAGGCGGAGCGGCGCCTCATCTTCGCCGTGCGCACCGAAGCGGCTGAGGACGTGCACACATTCATCCTCTCGCTCGGCCCCTTCCGGGGCGTGATCCGTGATTATTTCATGATCTGCGACAGCTATTACGAAGCCATCCGTACACAGACACCTCACCAGATCGAGGCAATCGACATGGCCCGGCGCGGCATCCACAATGAAGGCTCGGAACTGCTCAAGGAGCGCCTCGCCGGCAAGATCGAGATCGACCATCTGACGGCCCGGCGCCTGTTCACCCTGATCTGCGCGCTGCACGCCGGGCAGGGCAGGTCGCCCGGAACATGAAAAGGCAAACCACAATGAAGCTATCCTTCTTCCTGGTCGCCTGTTTCCTGGTCCTCGCCGCCTGCGAAGGGCGCAACCCCGCGCCCGCCCTCGGGGCGCCGGCCTCCGAAGCGGTGGCCGGGGACGTGACCCCTGAGGACGCCGGTCCCGCATTCGCGCCTACGGCGGACGGGCTCGAACTGGTTGACAGCGAAACCGGCATCTCGGCGCTCGACGTCGGCCCGCAGGATGCCATCACAGGCCTCGCGCCGCCGAAGTTCGCGCTGCATTGCGACACGGCGGCGAAGACCCTGGAAGTTGTCGCCCCGGCCCGCCAGCTCGGGAACTATGCCGTCGCCGGGCCCGCGCGCTATGTCGTCTCGGGCGTCTCGTTTGACGGCGAAGCCGTGCTCATTGATGCGGACGCCGCCGCGGTCAGCCTGACCCTGCCGCTGACCCCCGAACTGCTCGCCGCGACCGCCACCACGATCACCGCCCGCCTGGTCATCAGCGACGGCTTTGCCGAGTCGAATGTCGACACCAACGGCGCCTTCCCGGGCTTTGCGGGCCAGTGCAGCCTCAGGTCCGGCGTGCCCCTGCCGACGCGGTAAACGAGGCCCGGAAGCGGAAGGCTCCCCCGCGCGCTTGCCGGAATCCCTCCAAGCCTGTAAGGCGCAGCCCAGCAATGCGGAGTCTGGGCCGGAATGGCCAGTCAGCTGGAGAAGGCATGTCGAAAGAAGAACTTATCGAATTCGAAGGCACAGTCGTTGAACTGCTGCCGAACGCGACGTTCCGCGTAAAGCTCGAGAACAACCACGAAATCATAGCGCACACTGCCGGCAAGATGCGGAAAAACCGCATCCGTGTGCTCACGGGCGACAAGGTCATGATCGAAATGACCCCGTACGACCTGTCCAAGGGCCGCATCACCTACCGCTTCAAGTAAAGCGTCATGCCGGGCAAGCCGCCGCTCATCCTCGCGAGCGCGAGCCCCCGGCGTCTCGACCTGCTCGCGCAGATCGGCCTCGTGCCGGACAAGGTCGCCCCCACAGACATCGACGAGGCCCGCCGCAAGGACGAAGCGCCCCGCGCCCTGGCCGAACGGCTGGCGCGGGAGAAAGCCGCAGCCTGTCGCGAGGCCGGCTTCGTGCTGGCCGCTGATACGGTCGTGGCCGTCGGCCAGCGCAACCTCGGCAAGGCGGCGGACGAGGCCGAGGCGGAAGCCTTCCTGCGGCTTCTGTCCGGCCGGGCGCACCAGTGCATCACCGGCGTGGCGGTGCGCGCGCCGGATGGCCGGGTGGCCTGCCGCACGGTCCTTGCGCGCGTAAAGATGAAACGCCTGACCGATGCCGAGATCGCCGCCTATGTCGCCAGCGGCGAATGGAAGGGCAAGGCAGGCGGCTACGCAATCCAGGGCCTGGCTGGCGGCTTCATCACCGCCATCAATGGCAGCTACACCGCCATTGTGGGGCTGCCGCTCTATGAGACGCGCATGCTGCTCGAGGGCATGGGCTGGCGGCGCTGAGTGCGCGGCGACCCGGCGAACGATGGCACTGCATGAAAGCGTCCTGGCGGGACTTCGTCGTCAGTTGACGTTCGCGGATGAAATTGCTTCGTCAGCTGATGCAGAGATGGCGGCGGCGGTGGCAAGCATTTTAGGAACGCTCAGGGTCGGCGAGGCGTCCGCTACTGTGGGGAAACTGACGACCAGGCAGCAGGGGAGCTTCTGGACAGTATTGCTGGTTCTGGTCTTCGGCGGCTGGATCGCGGGCTTAGGCACAAGTTTCCTCCTCTCGAACGGTGGATCGCCGAGTTACGGAACCGGCGGCCTGTTGGGCGTCATGATCGGAGCAGCTACCTTCCTGCTGATCATCGGTCCGCTCACGAGGGCCCGTTTTCAAAAGAATTTTCAGGCTCGTCAGCACACGTCAGACTTGCCGTTTCGCATGGAGATTTCTTCGGATCATTTGATCTATGAAGTGGGCGGCGTAACGCAACTTGCCAACTGGGCGCGGTGGACGAGCTTTGTGAAAGCCATGACTATCGGATATTTCTCGTGCAGACCCGCTGGATGTTTGCGCCAAGGCGCTTCTTCGAAAGCACTGATGAAGAGAGACAGTTTTTGCGAGAAGCGCTGGCGCTTATGACGCCCGAAGCACGCCTGCGGAGCACTGAAGCTGAGCGCATCGTAGAAGCGGCCTGAGAGAGTGCAAGCGCCGGAAACGGGCCAGGCCGGCTCCGATTATCGGTTTCCGCGTCCGGCAGGGTCGCCTCAGTCCTGCCATTCGGGAGCCTGGCGGATACCCGGCGGGCCATCGCCATCAGCGGCTGCTCACGCCATGGCAAGCCTAAGCGCTGGACTGATCGCGTGCAACTTCCGGTCTGGAGCTTCAGGCCAACTACCGGCAGCGACCGCCGTCCATGCCGACCATTTCGGGGTTCCAGTCCGCCATCGATGTGAAGACGGCGCATCGGCGCGCGTCGGTTTTGAGCGTTTCATCGGCGAAGAGGTCGGTAATCAGGCGTGGCTGGGTCTCGCGGTCGACGATCATGCGCGCGCCGCCGGAATGCGGCGTGTCGAAGACCATGGCCGAAGGCGCATCCGGTGTGGCGGCGTAGCGAGTCCACGCCGGCGCGCCGCCAGGATCGCCTGTGGCGGCGAAACGGGCCCAGTAGCCCATCATCAGGTCCGACAGCGCGAGGCGTCCAGGCGCGTTGGCATTGGTGAACGCGAAGCGGTCGAACGCCCCCAGCAGTTTGAAGTGGCCGAACACAAAGGGGATTTCCAGGCTGTGCGCGGCGCCCAGAACTTCGCTGAGGTCAGTCAACAGGAAGGCGCCTTGCTCGTCCCAGTCGAAGCGGTAAGTCCAGACGTTGGGATTGCCGCCCGCAACCATGACTGCTGCCGGTCCATCGACGGCGGTCGCGCGCCAGTTGCGGGTGGGATAGTGCGACATCGCCTCGTACAGCGGCTTATGCCTTGGTTGTGGGAAGACACCGAGTGCGCGCCGTGACAGCTGCGGGTTCAGCGCGTTGAACAGCTTCATCTCGTCGCGATTGGTCCCCAGGATCGTCGGTACGGCGTTGTATTTCGCCGGATCGGAGAGCACCGACTCAATGCCTTCGCGTGGCAGCGTAACGCCGTCAGCAATGACGCGCGGCAGGCTCTCTCTCTCGGGGCCCGTGTTTATCGCGTCGTATATCGCGGACAGTGGAACGGCTCGCAACGCCGCGCCCGTGACCGAAGCGCCGCCCACCAGCCGCGCGGCGATAGCGCGTCCCGTATCTTTCGCATCGCTGTCAAAGCCTTCGGCCTGCTCCAGCGGTTCAGAGCGGAACGAGCCAGACTGCACGATTGCGCGGTGGAAGAGCCCGTTGGCTCGCGGACTGGCCAACAGCGCGGCGACGTTGTGGCCGCCGGCGCTCTCACCAAAGACCGTTACGCGGCCGGGATCACCGCCGAACGCCGCGATGTCGGTGCGGATCCATTCCAGCGCGCGGACATGATCGAGAAGCGCGAAGTTCGCCGAGGCGTCGTCCGGCGTCACAGCGCTTTCGCGCAGCGCCGGGTGCGCCAGCCAGCCCATAGGTCCGAGCCGGTACTGCACGATGACGACGATAACGTTCTGCTCCGCCGCCAGCGTCGCACCGTCGTACTGCGCCGCGCGGCCCCACACGTTCGAACCCCCGTGGATCCACACCATCACCGGCAGGTGCGCCGCCTTCGCGGCGTCTGCGGTCATCGCCGGGGCGTAGACGTTGAGGTAGAGGCAGTCCTCCTGCCCCACGAGCTTGCCCCACTGACCCTTTCCGACGCCGTCCAGCGCACTGAGCACCTGTGGACACCAAGGCGCTTGCGCTGTCGCGGCGCGCACGCCGCTCCAGGGCGCAGGCGGGCGTGGCGCGCGCCAGCGAAGGTCACCGACGGGCGGTGTGGCGAACGGGACGGAGCGCCAGACGTATGCGCCAGCGTTCGCATCGACGAAACCGCGCAGCACGCCCGTGCTCACGGTGCGCTCAGTGGCAAGGTCGGACGACGGCGCCGGGGCACGTGCCTCGTGCGCGCAGGCGGACAGAACGAGCGCAGCGAGCGCAAGGATGGTGCGGCGGATCATGGAAGCTCCCTCAGGGCGACCGCGCTAGCAGGCGGGTGCGGCGGGGGCAAGCGCCCTCTCTCGGCCGTGCGGTCCGTTAGATATATCCGCGCGAACAAAGGGCCGCGCAAGTCGTTCGCCGAATACAGACATTCTCGCCGTGCCTAAAGCGGCGCTCAGCTCTCGATTTCCAGTGATCTTTAGACATAATACGCGGGTGCAGATCAGGAGCCAGTGCAAGTTTTCGCGACGAGCCCACAAGAATGCGGATCTATGGCATGCTTGAGAAGCCTGGGTTGTAGCGGACGCCCGGGAACAGATCGATCTCAAATGGGCCAGGTTGGCTCTTATCATCGGGTTGGGTGTATGGCTCGGTCAACTCAGTCCCGCCATTCAGCCGCCTCACCGGCGCCCGGCCGGAGATCGCCGGAAGGCGGCGCATAAACGAACGGAGAAACTGCCGGTAAAGGGCGCCAAGGCGGTCGTGCTTTCCTTGCAGGCCAGGCTCCTGCGTTTCAGGTCTGTTGAGCGGCCTATACGCTTGCGCACAACTCAACCAGACTGCCCGCCTTGAATCTTGCGCCCAGCATATGATCATCATCCCATGCCGCAGCGCAGACGAGTTCGGTCGTCACGACGCCCCCCATTTTCACAACCGCTACCGACTGCAAGGTCACGTGATTCCAGACTTGCTCCGGCGTTTGAAGGGCAGGCATCTGCGTCTCTTGTGCGGTCTGGCCCTGCGCCGCAATCGCTTCGCCATAGGGGGTGTAATGATCAAACAACGCCTGCTGGATCGATGGCCGCCAGGCGTCGAACATTGCACTGATCTGGCGCGCCGCTGCCAATGCCGCCGCATCGGGCTCCCGGCCTGAGCCGAAAAGATTTAGCGGCATGCCGGTTGTTTCGCCCACGTCAAGCGTCCCCCGCCAAATTCCGCCCGAGCGCTTCAGCCGGCCGATGACCGCATCGTCAAAGTGTGGGGATCCAAACAAGCCTGACATGAGCCCTCTCTGCGGCGAACGAGTTGCGCTGAAGACTGTCGGGGTTCGGGCGGCCTGGCCATAGGAACCCGGCAAAGTATGCCGGTTGGGGTTCTGGGCTCCGCGCTTTGAGCGCCGTGCCTGACATCCTCATTTCCTGCCGCCGCAGGGGTGTGGCCCCGACTGGCGGCCGTTCAGGGCCAGATCGGCCCGGATAGCCGGCAGCGCTGACCGGCAGCGCCAATCCGATGGTGTTGTTCGGCTGCCTGTCAGGGGCCGGGCAGAACATCGCTTAAAACCACCGCCCCGTTTTCAAGGCGACACGTGCAGCCCCCCCCGGCGACTGACGTCAACTTTGGGCTGGCTGAATCGCTGAATTTGCGCAATTCGAAACTGGTTCGCTTTTGTCCGGCACCACCCTTGAGGAGACCAGAACCCGTGACCAGGCCCAGACTGTTCGGCATTTCCGGCTCCCGCGCGATCCGCGCTATCTGGGGCATGGAGGAAACAGGCATCGATTATGAGCATGTGCCAGTCAACTACGGCGCCGACTCGAAGGGGGCAGACTATCTGGCCGTCAACCCCAATGGCCGTATCCCAGCCCTGATCGACGGCGACCTGCAACTTTTTGAGTCCATGGCCATCAACCTCTACCTGGCCAAGCGTTATGGCGGAGCGCTCTACCCCTCTTCACACGAGGATGAGGCGCGGATCTGGCAATGGAGCGTCTGGGGCATCAGTGAGATTGAACCGCTGCAGATGCAGATCGTGATCCAGAAGCTTTTCACACCTGAGGACAAGCGCAACCCGAAGGTCGTGGAGCACGCGACCAGGAACCTGCAACGGCCGCTGAAGGTTCTGGATACAGCGTTAGAAGGACGTGACTGGCTGGTGGGAAGCGCCTTTTCGGTGGCAGATCTCAATGTGGCTTCGGTGATGCATCTGATGGGGAAGATCGGCTTCGACTATAGCGAACATACCAATGTGAAGCGCTGGACCGATGCCTGCTACGCTCGCCCGGCGTTGGCACGGGCGTTGGCGAAACCCTGATACCACGGCTCGCTCCGGTTGTGCGCCCGGCGCAGGACCCACAGGTCCGGCGCGATCCGCGCCAAAGTCATCGCCTGTTGTGTTTGTCGAGCATCATCGAACAGCTGCATTGGGCCAGGTCTGCTCCGCTGATCGGGTTTCGGCTTCAGGCGGGGTCACCTGAATTTGGCCATCAGCCGGCACGCCAGACACGAGGCCGGAGATCGCCGCGAGGCGACAGTCAATGCTGAGTTCCGGCGCTGCCATTCACTCGCCAGTCGCCAGCGGATTGACCCTCATAACGCTACGCGGCATTGGTATGAATGATCCAGGGGTCTGCCGATCTTGAAACGGAAAAGATCTGGTCGGGACGGCGAAGTCGAAAGCTGCCAGGGGATATTCAATCAGCGGCGCTGAGAAAATTGCGGATCCTGAATAATACGCGCGTCCTGCAAGACCTTCGCGTACCTCCAGGAAACCGTCTTGAGGCGCTGCGGGGAGATCGGGCCGGCCAGCACTCGATCCGCATCAATGATCAGTGGCGAATTTGCTTTGCCTGGAAGGAAGGAGGACCCGCCGATGTCGAAATCGTTGACGACCATTAAGGGCGCGCTTCTGCCGAACCCGTCCCCGGGAGATATCCTGCTGGAAGAGTTCTTGAAACCGATGGGCCTCAGCCAGAGCGAACTGGCGCGTGCAATCCATCTGCCGCCCAGACGCATCAACGAAATCGTGCTGGGAAAGCGCGCCGTCACGGCGGACAAGGATCTCCGCCTCGCCCGGTATTTTGGAATGTCCGAAGGTTTCTTTCTGGGACTGCAAGGCGATTACGACCTGATGCAGCGGCGACGCGAGATTGGCGCTGACCTCATGTCAATTTCACCCCGCGCGGCATAGCCCGTGTCCGGGTCTCTGCACCTGACCAGGAGCGAGGCCATATCCGGTGCAACCTGGTTCAGAGGCTGGGGGGGGCTGCGATCAGGCTCCCTGGTGACTGGAATAGGCCGCCTCCAGACATTCCGCCTGGATCCGCTCCCTTTATCCTTACGCTGACATTTGGGAATATTCTCTGGAAGGGTTGCCTGCCTGCCTGCAACCTCATCCGTCCGCAGCCTTGTCCGGTTGCAGTACGAAACGCCGGCATCGCTGCCAGGGTTTTCATTTGTCCGCAGGCGGTCGGTTCAGGCCCGTTCGAAGGCCGACACCGCGAAGACGCAAAAAGCAGCCCCGGCGGCAACGGCGAGCCATACCGGGTTGCTCATGGCGGCGGTGCTGAGCTGGTTGATGGCAGCGGTGCTGAGTTCGGTGGGCGCCGTCGTCAGCGCTGCGGTCACGGCCCGGTCGACCCCGACCCATTCGCCCAGCAGGGCCGGCAGCTGGAGGGCGGCAATTCCCGCCCCGGCCAGACCCAGGCTTCCGACCACCAGGCGGCGCATCATCTTCTGGCGGCGGACATTGCCCATCACCTGCCGGGTGAACGGCTCTGCGGGCAGAGCGTTGTCCCCGGCCCGGAAAAGGTCTGACAGATCCTTGTAGGCATCCTGTTCACGCATGTTGATCACTCCATCACGCCACATTGGTATTTTCAAGACGGGTCCGGAGCAGGGTGACCCCGCGCAGGACGTGTGACTTTACCGTTCCGAGGGGCCAGCCGGTCACGTCAGCTGCCTCCTGATGGGTCAGTCCCGTCGCGACGCACAGCACCACACAGACACGCTGGGCTTCGCTGAGGGTTTCCAGGGCGCGGGTGAGGTCCATCCGCATTTCGTTCTGGTCCGCCGAGCGATCAAACGGGATGATCTCCGCCGTCTCGTCGAACTCGATTTCCATTTTCTGCCGGCGTCGCCATTGCAGGAATTCCCGCCAGCATATGGTGCAGATCCAGGCACTGAAGGTTCCGCCGGCATAGGTGGAGATTTTCTGCCATGCTGTCAGGAACGTCACCTGGGCGATGTCGTCGCCGGTCGCTTCGGAGCCGGCGAGGCGGCGGGCCATCCCGCGCACCTTGCCCTGGTGGCGCCGCACAAGCTCGGCAAAGGCTGCCTCGTTACCCTGTGCTGCGGCGTGGGCGAGATCAGGGTCGCTGCGCATGTCCCGCCCTCCTGAGGCAACCAGCCGGAGATCAGGTCTCTGACTTGCCACGGCCGAATGCCCACAGGCCGATATACGCGATCCCGAGGAAGATCGGGAAGGTGGCAACGCCGAGCATCGGGGTCAGGGCTTCAGCTTCCTGATGGCCGATCAGGGCGGAGAGGACACCGAAGGCCGCGCCGAAAGCCAGGAACAGCACGCCGCGGCGAAGGTCAGCGCGCACCGGGTCGGTCACCATCGACATCCGGTCCATCAGCTCCGGCGAAAGCGACTGGCCCTTGTCGATGGCGTGGCGCAACGTCTCGTGGATGGTCAGGCGCTTGCGGCCATTGAAATAGCTGACAAGCCAGACGGTGGCTATGATCGTGCCGAAAAAGGCGACGGGGACGAGGACTTCAACACCCATGGGGAGCTCCGGTTCAAATCTCTTCCAGCACGATTGCTGGTGTTCTTGCCTGTAAGATGCAGCCAGGGGCCCTGCCGGATGCGGCGGGATCAGAATTTTTTGAGACAGAATGATAATCGGGCGGGAAATCCGCATGCATGGCTGTGCTTGCCCCGCGACGCGCTGGCCGTTAGGTGCGGGGCCATGGTGAAGATGCGGTCCAAAAAGAAGCGCCGGGCGCACGTGGCAGCCGACCTCGCAACGCCCGGGGGCCGGGCCCGGGCGCAGCGGGAACTGACCTGGGGTGACCACGGGTTCCTTCGCGCCCGCTTCCGCAACCTGCACCAGATTTCCCCCGAAATGTGGCGGTCCAACCAGCCCTCGCCGCGCCAGGTCGCAGCCCATGCAGCCGAGCGGGGCATCCGGACGATCCTCAACCTGCGAGGCCCCAGCACCCAGGGCTACTACCTCCTTGAGAAGGAAGCCTGCGCCAGGGCCGGTATTGAACTCGTTGATTTCCAGGTGTTTTCCCGCGACCCGCCGACCCGCGAGGCGATTTTTGCAGCCCGGGACCTGTTCGAGCGGATCGAATATCCCGCCCTGATGCACTGCAAATCCGGCGCAGACCGGGCCGGGATCATGGCGGTCCTTTACAAACTGCTGCGCGAGCGGGCGCCCTTTGCTGAAGCGGTCGAGCAGCTTTCAGGCAAGTACCTGCACATAAAGCATGGCAAGACAGGCGTCCTGGACGCCGTCTTCGAGACCTACGCGGCCTGCAATGCGGACAAGCCGGCCGGCCAGTGGAAGCCCTTCCTGGACTGGGTTGCCGAGGATTATGACCGCGCCGCCGTCAAGGAAGCCTTCGCCCGCCAACTCGGCAAGGGCTTGCAGCTGGACGCTCTGCTGCGCCGGGAATAGCGCTTTTCAGCCGCCGGAAATCATGCAAGCACTTTGTCAGAAACCGTCGGGAGGGCTTAGCATGCGTGGTTTGGTTCTGGCAGCGTCACTGGCCCTGCTGGCCGGGTGCAGCGCGCTTGGTCCGTCGGACAAGCAGGCCCTCGTTTCAACCTGTATCGAAAAGGGCGAAGCCGAGGCAACCTGCACGTGCGTTGCCGGCGCCCTCGAGAAAAACCTGCCGCCTGAACTTTTCAAGAAGGTGGCCCAGGCCGCCGGCCGCGAAAAGCAGGACATGCTGGAATACATGACCGGCCTGCCGGTGGAGGATCTGCTTGCCTTCTCGGCGGTTACCAACGACCTTGAAATGTGCGGCAATGCCGCCGCAACGGGAGGATAAGCGAACTGACGGCGCGGGCCTGGCCCGGAGCCTGCAGTCATAAAAGCCTAACGTGACGCGGATCTGCGCACGGCCTAGAACAGGACGCAACCAGGAAGGGGATCCTCATGAAGTTCATTATCATCAACAGTTTCCGGGTCATGGTCTATGTGGCTTATGTAGCCATCATCGTGGCCGGTATCGCCCTTGGCATTTACCAGAAGGGTGAATTCACCGGCGAGCTGATCGGCCTTTCGGGCCTGCTGGCACAGGTCGCCGACTTTGCCGTGTTCAGTTTCGGCGGCTGGGTTGCGGCCAGCGTCATCTGCGGCCTGATCGTCACGCTGATGGACATCCGCGACGACATCAACGACCGCCTGCCGGACGCGCGCCGGGACATGTAGGTTTCGCCTTTCAGGCGAGTAACAGGACACGAGGCCGCCCGGGAAACCTGGCGGCCTTTTCCCGGGGAGGCCACCCATGACCGCACTTTCAGCCGCCGCGCTTTATACCGGCATCAACATCCTGCTCCTGTTCCTGCTGTCCATCCGCGTTGTTGGCAGCCGGATGCGCACGAAGGTGTCGCTCGGCTCCGGCGGCGATCCCGACCTGGAGCTGCGCATCCGCGCCCATGGCAACGCCGCAGAGTACATTCCGGCCTCGATGCTGGGACTGATTGTGCTGGCGCTGCTCGCCGTTCCGGTCTGGGCTATTCACGTCCTCGGCGGGGTGTTCACCCTCGGCCGCGTGCTGCATGCACTGGGCCTTTCGGCAACCGTCCTCTGGGCGCGCCAGTTCGGAATGGTGTTCAGCTGGCTGGGCATGCTCGGCATCGGCGCCTTTGCCGTCTACGCCGCGCTCGTCTGACGCTACGCTGTTGCGCGCCGCCGCAGCGCGGTCCATTTAGCGCACATGACAGGTTTCAGTATTCCTCCGGCAGAGCTTCTGGCCGGGCTTCTCGAGAATTGCCTGAAGGCGGGCGCCAGCGCGGCGGACGCCCGGATCGGCGTGGCAGACGGCGTCAGTGTCTCCGTGCGCGACGGCAGGCTGGAAAGCATCGAGCGTGAGGAAAGCGCCAGCGCGGCGCTGCGCTGCTTCTTCGGCAAACGCCAGGCCAGCGTCTCCGGCGCGGACCTTTCGCCAGGCGGCCTGAAGGCGCTGACCGAGCGCTGCGTGGCGATGGCCCGCGCGGTGCCGGAAGACAGGTATTGCGGCCTGCCGGAGCCCGGACAGCTCGCTCCGGGCAATGTCGACATGGACCTGTCAGGCGAGCCCGAAGTGCCAGCCGATGTGCTGGAGCGCGAAGCGATTGCTGCCGAAGCCGCCGCCCTGGCGGTGGCGGGCATCAAGACCGTCGCAGGGTGCGGCGCGTCCTGGAACCGGTCCGAGCGCTGGGTCGCGGCGACCAATGGGTTCAGGTCCTGGAAAACCGGTACCTCCACCAGCCTCGGCCTCTCGGCGGTGGCCGAGAAAGACGGCCAGATGGAGCGCGACTATGACAGCTGGTCTGTCCGCTTCACGAAGGATCGTCCGGCTGCGGATGCAATCGGCAGGACGGCCGGCGAGCGAACCATCGCCCGCCTCGGCGCCCGCAAGATCGAGACGCAGAAAGCCGCCGTCATTTTCGACCGGCGCGTCTCCGACAGCCTGCTGGGCGCCTTCCTCGGCGCGATCTCCGGGCCATCTGTGGCGCGGGGTGTCAGCTTCCTGAAAGACAAGATGGGGACGCAGGTCTTCGCCAGGGGTATCTACCTGACCGATGATCCGCATCGCCCGCTGGGCATGGGCAGCCGCGCGCATGACGGCGAAGGCCTGCCGGTGGCGGAGGCGCATCTCATCGAGGACGGGCGCCTGACCCGCTGGCTGCTCAACACCTCCACCGCGCGCCAGCTCGGCCTCGCGCCGAACGGGTTCGCCGGTCTCGGGTTCGGCGATCCGCCGGGCGTCTCCACCTCCAACGTCTACCTGCGCCCCGGCAATCAGTCTCCCGGCGCGCTCGCAAAGTCCGCAGGCAAGGGCCTTCTGGTCACCGATATGTTCGGCCCCTCGATCAATCCCAACACAGGTGATTACTCCGTCGGCGTCGCAGGCTTCTGGTTCGAGGGCGGCGAGATCGCCTATCCGGTTTCGGAAGTCACCGTTGCGGGCGATCTGGCGTCCATGTTTGCGCGCCTCATTCCCGCGTCGGACCTTGAACTGCGCAGCACGCGGGATGCCCCGTCGATCCTCATCGAGGATATGAACCTTGCAGGCAGCTGAGCGCACGCTCGAAGAAGATGCGGCGCTGCTCTGCCGCCTGGCTCAGGAAGCGGGCGATCTTGCGATGTCCTACCTGCACAAGGGCGGCGCGGAATTCTGGAACAAGACGGGCGGAAGCCCGGTCACAGTGGCCGACCTCGCCGTCAACCGGCTCTGCGCCTCCACGCTGCAGTCGGCCCGGCCTGAATATGGCTGGCTGTCGGAAGAAACGCTGGACGATCCTGATGCGCGGCAGAAATCACGCTGCTGGGTGGTTGACCCGATCGACGGCACCCGCGCCTATATGGACGGCACACCGGACTGGTGCATCGGCCTCGCCATCGTCGAAGACGGCAAAGCGGTCGCAGGTGTGGTCTACGCCCCCGCTCTCGGCCAGTTCTACGAAGCCCGGCGCGGGGCGGGGGCCCGGCGCAACGGCGCAGCCCTGCAGGTCTCCGCGCAAGGCCAGGAAGCGGGCAGCCGCCTGATCACGAACGAAGGCATGATCACTCATCCCGGCTGGCGCCAGCCCTGGCCGGAAGTGCATCTTGCCCGGCCGAAGCCGAACGCGACCCTGCTGCGGCTCGCCCTCGTGGCCGCCGGGGACTGGGACGCCGTCCTGGTGCTGGCTGAAAAGGCGGACTGGGACCTTGCCGCTGGTGCGGTGCTGATCACCGAGGCTGGCGGGCAGGCGACCACCCATGCAGGCGAGCAGCTGGTGTTCAACCGGGCGATTCCGGCCCAGCGCAGTGTCCTCGCCTCTGGCAAGGCGCTTCATCCTTTGTTAGTGCGCCGCGCAGGATATGTGCGCATCCCGGACCCGCAGGCGCGGGCCGCGGCACAGACTGCGCCCGAAAAAAAGGAGCCCCGAAAGATGCCCGCCAAGGATCAATCCGGCAAACAACTCCTCCACATCGTGTTTGGCGGCGAGCTGAAGGATGTGACCGGCGTCGAGTTCGAAGACCTCTCGAAGCTCGATTTCGTCGGTGCTTTCCCGAGCTACCAGCAAGCTTATGACGCGTGGAAAGCGGCCGCCCATCGCACTGTGGACCATGCCGGGACGCGCTATTTCATCCTGCATGCCCACCGGCTGCTCGACCCCGCGACGGGAGATACCCATAACGTCTGAGCCCGCCCCGGCGCCAGGAACGGCCGGGCCGCAGCGGTCCCTCTGGCGGCTGTTCAGGGCCCATTTCTGGCCGCAGAAGGCGTGGTTCATCGGCGGCACGTTGCTCGCCCTGCTGACGGCGCTCTGGGGCATCGGCTACGTGGCCGTACTCGATTTCGTCGGCACCTCGCTGCAGTTCCAGATAACCGGCGAAGGCGGCGGGCCCCGCGAAGGCTGGATCTGGACGGGCATCATCGCGATCATCGGCCTGACATTCGCGCGCTCCCTGTCGATGTATGGCATGACGCTGCTCAACAATACCGGCGTGCAGCGCGGCCTCGTCAGTGTGCAGACGGTCCAGTATGACGCGCTGACGGACGGCGATTTTGCGCGTGTGTCGGCCGACACCTCCGGCAGTTTCGTCTCGCGCTTCATCAGCGATATCATCTCCATCCGCGAAGCGGCGCTGCGCTTTGCCAACAGTTTCACTAAGAGCCTCGCGACTGTAATCGGCGTCCTGGCCTGGCTGTTCTGGAAGGACTGGCAGCTCGCGCTGATCATCGCGGTCGTCTATCCGCTGGCCCTTGGCCCGGTGCTCTCGCTCGGCAATGCCGTGCGCAAGCGCGCGAAGACGGCGGCCGAACAGATCGGCGAAGTCACCTCGCTCCTCTCCGAGGGCTTTCAGTCCGCGCGCATCGTCAAGGCCTATGGCCTCGAGACCTGGCAGAAAGAGCGCGCGAAACAGGGCTTCGTCCAGCGTTCGCGCCTCTTCCTGAAGGTGTTGTCGAAGCGCGCGGGCGTGGACCCCGTGCTGGAAGTGTTCGGCGGCCTTGCGCTTGCCGCGCTGCTCGGTTTCGTCACGTGGCGCATCTCGCAGGGTGAGAACACCCTGGGTGATCTGCTCGGCGTGATCGGCGCTCTCGCGGTGGCCGCGCCGGAAGTGCGCGCCCTCGGCTCGATCAGCGCGGTCGCGCAGGAAGGCGCCGCCGCGGCTGACCGCGTATTCGAGATCGTCGACGCCGCGCCGCAGGTGGCTGACAAGCCAGGCGCCCTGAAGATGAACAGTGTTGCGGGCAGCGTGGAATTCCGCGACGTGCACTTTGCCTATCCGGACGGCACGCAGGCCCTGAAGGGCCTCACCTTCACCACGCAGCCCGGCGAGACGGTCGCCTTCGTCGGCGCGTCCGGTGCGGGCAAGTCCACGGTCTTCAACCTGCTCATGCGCCTTTATGACGTGACCTCCGGCGCGGTGCTGATCGACAGGCTGGATGTGCAGGATGTTGTTGGCGCCAGCCTGCGCAGCAATGTGGCGCTCGTCTCGCAGGATGCCGCGCTGTTCGATGACACGATCGCCAGCAATATCGCGCTTGGCCGCCTCGGCGCGCCGCGTGCAGCGGTCGAAGCGGCGGCCCGGTCCGCCAACGCGCATGAGTTCATCCTGGCGCTGCCGGGGGGCTATGATGCGCCGGCGGGCGAGATGGGGCGCAACCTCTCCGGCGGCCAGCGCCAGCGCATCGCGCTCGCCCGCGCCATCCTGCGCAATGCACCGATCCTGCTGCTCGACGAGGCAACCTCGGCGCTGGACGCCGAAAGCGAAGCCAGGGTGCAGGACGCGCTGAACCAGTTTGCCCGTACACGCACAGTCCTGATCATCGCGCACCGCCTGTCTACCGTGCGCGCCGCCGACCGCATCATCGTCATGGAAGACGGCCGCGCGGTAGAAGAGGGCACGCACGAGAGCCTGATGGCTCTGGGCGGGGTCTACAGGCGGCTCGTCGAGCTGCAGCTTAGCTGACGGCCGGGCGCTTGCGGACAGGCAGTATGGCGCCGCATAAAGTTATCGGGCGCTGTGCCCGTTTCCGGTGGCCGGACAGACGGTTTCCGGAGATCCTGAGAATGAGAGGTTTTTTCTGAAGACTGCGACACTCGCCTTCCTCGTCCTGGCGGCCAGCGGGCCGCCCGTGAGCGCCGAGGCAGCGCCTGAGAGAACATTGCCCGGGCTTTGCCGGCTGGGAATTGTACCAGGAAGGAGATGCGTTCTTTGACCCGGAAAACGCCGTGGTAGGGGCCACTTACGCTGATGCACGGATAACATTCTCCATCGGCTGCACCCGCGGATCGTCTGTTGATGTCGCCTGGCAGCCTGGCCGGCCCCTGCGGGAGGGGGCGGCTGAGGCCTCGTTCCGGGTCAATGGCAGGCCGGTTGCGTCAGGCGGGTTTGCGGAGCGGGGGTCCGGCTGGTCGCTGGAGGGCGGGGCCGCGCTGGACCTCGTGCAGGCGATGTATGAAGACCGGGCGGGCACAGTGGTGATCTCCGGCGGCGGCGTGACGGATACAATTCCTTTTGATGAGGACAAGATGGGCGGCGTCTCGGAACTTATCCTTTTCGCCTGCGGGGAATGATCCTGCTCCCCGGCGGGGTCGCCAGGGCCTGCCTGCAGCGGTCTCCTGGCGCCCGCTTGCCCCGCAGCCTGCCCCTCTGCAGCCGGGCCGGGCGGGTCAAGGCAGGCATTGACAGGGCGCGCACACGGTGAATTTTGTGCGTCAGGAACTTGTGTCTGATCCAGTCCGGGTGACCGGCGCCATGCAGCGTGTTTGATGATTTATGATATCGCAAAATTCCTGCATGTGACGGGCGTCGTCATGCTGATGGGGAACATCACGGTCACCGCGATCTGGAAGTTCTTCGCCGACCGCGACGGACGCCCGGAAATCCTTTCCTATGCGCAGAAGATGGTGACCTATACCGACTGGTCGATGACCGTCTGGGGCGTGGTGCTGATCATGGGGGGCGGCTATTTCATGGCCGTTTCGGCGGGTTTTCCGCTCGGTCAGGGCTGGCTTCTCTGGAGCCAGGTGCTTTTCGTGCTGTCGGGGCTGATCTGGCTGCTCGTGATCGTGCCGATCCAGGTGAAACAGGCCCGGCTGGCGAAAGCTTTCGCGCCGGGCGATGCCGGGCAGGCCTACCGCTCGCTTTCGCGCCGCTGGCTGGCCTGGGGGCTTGTGAGCACCGTCCCGCTGGTGGCAGCGACATGGCTGATGGTCGTAAAGCCGCTCTGAGAGGCTCCGGCGCGGTCCCGCTTCCGGCCGATGGACCTCAGTCCCCGGTAAAGTCCGGATCGCGCTTCTCGAAGAAGGCCTTCACGCCTTCGCGGAAATCGTCCGTCTGCTGCATGAGGGCGAAGGCTTCGAGGTCGCGGTGGGCGGTGGCCCTGGCGAGCGCGAGCGCGGCGACATTCACGTCCTGCTTCACCATCTTCAGCGCCGTGGGCGGCAGTTTCGCGGCCGCTTCCGCAATCTCGCGGGCCTTTGCCAGCGCGCCGCCGGTCGGGGCGGTGTGATCAACGAGGCCCCAGCCGAGCGCCGTCTCCGCGCTGACTTTCTCGCACAGGCCTGCAATGCGTTTCGCCCGCGCCGGGCCAACGAGAGCCACGATGCGCGGGATCGAGCCCCAGCTCATGTTCATGCCGCGCTCGACTTCCGGCACGTAGATCGTGGCCGCCTCCGACGCGACCCGCAGGTCGCAGGAAACCGCCAGCGCCGCGCCGCCGCCGACACACCAGCCTTCAATTGCGCAGATCGTCAGCGCATCGACCGCCTCCCAGGCCTCGCACATCGCCGGCCCGGTGCGCAGGCGCACGCGGCGCTCGGCAAGGCCAAGGCGCCTCACGTCCTCGCCTTCCGCGTCGCGCAGGTCCGCCCCCATCGTGAAGTTTCCGGCCTGGCCGGTGAGGATGACGGCAGAGACCGCCGGATCGCCCGCAAACAGGCGCGCCGCCTGCGTCAGCTCGCGCATCAGTTTCTGGCTGAGGGCATTGGCCCTGGCGCCGGTGTCGAAGCTGACAGTGGCGATACGCCCTTCCGTCCTGATGCTGACGAGGTCCATCCCGGTCACGAAGGCTGCCCGGCGGGCCGTTCCTGCGGCAGCAGGGAGGCAGCATGCCGGATGAACTTTGCCAGCTTCTCTGCGCTCTCGGCGCCCTGAACGGCGACGCGCCGGTTGGCGATATAGGTGGGGACGCCGGATATGCCCATCTGCCGGAAGGTTTCGGCTTCGGCACGCACGGCCTCTGCATCGGCGCCGGACGAGAGCAGGTCCGCCACAATGTCCGGGTCGAGATCAATCGAGCGCGCGATATCTACCAGCACGCGATGGTCGCCCACGTCGCGCGCTTCGTTGAAATAGGCGCGGAACAGCGCTTCCTTGGCGGCGGGGCCCTTGCCCTGGCCCTGCGCCCAGCGCACCAGCCGGTGCGCGTCGAAACTGCTCGGCCGGTGCGTCAGCGCGTCGAACCGGTAGGGAATGTTTTCGGCAATGCCATAGTCCAGCAGCGCCTGACGCATCATGGCCATCCGCTCCCTGCCTTCCGGCGAACTCACGCGGCCCGACATGTAAGCCTTGTAGTCAACGCCCCCGGCCGGGATCGTCGGGTCAAGCTCGTAGGGGCGCAGCAGCAGCTGCACCTCGACCTCCGGCGCCAGCGCCCGGGCCTCCTCGATCCGGCGCAGGCCCAGCCAGCACCAGGGGCAGACAATGTCCGAAACCATCTCGATGACCACCGTCATGGCGCATCCTCCGTTTGCGGCGCCTTGTGCGCCCTGAGCATTTCAAGGGTAACCGAGCGCAGGGCCGCTTCGTGCGTCGCCTCAAGCACCACCGGCGGGGCGCAGCCCGCCTCCCAGGCTTCGCGCCAGCGGTTCACGCAAAGGCACCAGCGATCGCCGGGCCGAAGCCCCGGGAAGGCAAACTCCTGGCGCGGTGTGATCAGGTCATTGCCGCGCGTGAAGCTGAACTGCAAAAATTCTGCTGTCAGAACGGCGCATACGGTGTGGCTGCCGGTATCCTGCGGACCCGTCTGGCAACATCCATTGCGAAAAAAGCCCGTGAGCGGATCATGGCTGCAATCAGCCAGCTCACGGCCGAGGACATTGCGCGCCGTCATGCGCCGGCCAGCCCTTTGGGTTGTCCGGGCTTCGAGGTCGCCATTGACAGCACTTTGAGATAGCCGCGCTGCACTTCCATCCGCTGTGTCACGCCCCTGGCGGCGAGAGCCCGGTGGATCACGCCGAGGCGGTAGCAGGGTACGTGCATGAACATATGATGCTCGCAGTGATAGTTCACCCAGTAAGGCGCCAGCAGAAGGCCTTCCAGCGGGCTGGCCAGCGTTGTGCGCGCATGGCGCATCGGGTCGTTATTGTCCGCCACCACGGCGTGCTCGCCGATATTGCGCAGGCGGGTGATCATCATCATCCAGGTCGCCATCGGCAGCAGCCACAACACGAAATACGCCCACCAGTATCCGAGCACCGTCAGCACGCTGAAGATAACGAGGTTGGTGATGATCATCGGGATCACGGCTTCGCGCGCGGTCTGCGAGCGGTTCTCTGCGCCGGGGCCTTTCCTGATGCCGATGCCGAAGGCATTGGCGAACTGGTTGGCGCGCTGCTTGTAGAAAGTCTGGCCCGTCAGGTCACGGATGATCTTGCGGCGCAGGGACGTGCGCGTCACCGGGAAGGGTTTCGACAGGATGAGGTCGGGGTCTTCTGCCTGCTGCGCGAACCTGTGATGCGTCAGGTGATACTGCCGGTAGGCCTTCAGGTGCCCGCCCATCGGCGCGCCGGCGAGCCAGTGGCCGAGAAAATCATTGACCTTCGCGTTGGGGTGCAGCGCGCCGTGCGCCGCGTCATGCATCAGGATGGTCAGGCCAAGCTGGCGCGCGCCGATCAGCATGACCGAGACCGGCAGGAACCAGGGCGACCAGACCGACAGTGCCATCGCCGCCGCGATGATCACCCAGGCATGCACCACCAGCAGCGGCCCCGTCCACGCGTTACGGGCGGACAGGCGCTCCCATTCCTCGCGGGGGAAGAGGTCAAGCGGACGGATTCGGGCAGCGGCTGGCATCGCGCAAGTATAGGCCAGCGCGGCGGCGCCGTCACCTTTCCGGCGGGGTTTCCGCAGCGTCGGGGTCCAGCCCGCGCAGTTCCATCGCGGCGCGGATTTCGCGGGCCAGCCAGACATCCGGTTTCGGGTCCGGCTTGCGGCGCAGTTCAAAGCCGAACGGGAGCGACACAGCTTCCGCCCGCTCCGGCGGCGCGACCGCAGGCGCCGCAAAGATCGACTCCGGCGCCCGTTCCGGCAGCAGCGCCGCGAACAGGAAACCCGCCGCGATAAGCGCGCCGGCCCAGACGTTCGACCTGAACACCCGCAGCGCGGCTTTCTCGCCCTGCGTTTTCAGCGTCATTGTCTGCCCGAGACCGTGCACGAGGAAGACCAGCGCGGTGAATGCCCCGATCCGTCCGGCATCGTTGATCATCGCGGCCAGCGCAATCAGCGCCGCGGCGCCCATGTGAAAGCAGAACGAGATCAGCACCGCCCGCTTGCCGAACAGGCGCGCCGTGGACCGCACGCCGATCAGCGCGTCATCCTCGCGGTCCTGCAGGGCGTAGATGGTGTCGTAGGCGACGGTCCAGAGGACGAGGCCGAAATAGAGGATATAGACCGGGCCGGTGATGACGCTGGCGGTCGCGGCGCCGACGAGGACGCCCCAGTTGAAGGTCAGGCCCAGCCAGGCCTGCGGCCACCATGTCACGCGCTTGGCAAAGGGGTAGACAGCGACCAGCGGCAGGGCGAGCAGGGCGGTGATCCTGGCGTCGCCTGGCAGCAGCAGCCAGACCCCGAAGCCGATACCCAGCTGGACCAGGAGGAAGGTGTAGGCCTGCTTCAGCGTCACTGCGCCGGACGGGATCGGCCGCAGGGCGGTGCGCGAGACCCTGGCGTCAAAGTCGCGGTCGGTGATGTCGTTCCAGGTGCAGCCGGCGCCGCGCATGGCCGCGGCGCCGATCAGGAACAGGGCGGCCCAGGCAAGGTCGGCCAGGAACAGGCCGCCGGAGAGGCGCTGGAAGGCGAGGCCGATGATGCAGGGCAGGAACAGAAGCCAGATGCCCACCGGCCGGTCGAGCCGCGCCAGCATGGCGTAGGGCCGCCAGCCTGCCGGCAGGCTCTCAAGCCAGCCGGGAAGGGCGGTATCAGCCGGATAGCTGAAGGTTTCCGTTTTGTCGTAGCGGGGCGGCTGGCTCATCACATCTCGGATATAAATGATTTGCCCTCTTCTCGCACCGGTTGTGCTTTCAAAACCACAAAGCGTGATGCAAAAACCACACCTGACATGGGCGGCCGAAACGGCCTATACCGCCCGCCATGCCGACAACGCCGCGACTCTTTGTTTCTGCTGATCTTTCTGCCGGGCGCGCCATCCCGCTGGACGACGAACAATCGAACTACCTGCTGCGCGTGCTCCGCCTTGGGGCAGGCAGCGAGGTGCGCCTGTTCAACGGGCGGGATGGGGAATGGAGCGCGGCCCTCTCTGCGGCGGGCAGGAAAGCGGATGTCACGCCGGTCTCGCAGCTGCGCGTACAGCCGCCGCCGGCCACGCCCGCGCTCACCCTTTGCTTTGCGCCGGTGAAGAAGGATCAGACGGACCTGATCGTGGAGAAGGCCACCGAACTCGGCGCCGTCCGGATCGTGCCGGTCCTGACGCGGCGCACGCAGACCCGCACGGTGCGGCTCGACCGGTTCCGCAAGATTGCGCTTGAAGCCGCCGAACAGACCGGGCGCCTGGACCTGCCGGAGATCGCGGACGTGGCCACTCTGGACGCGGCCCTGGCCGCTCTGCCGCCCGGCACCGCCGTCATCTTCTGCGACGAATCCGGCGACGAGGCAGGCGCTCCCTGGGGCGGCGAAGCCGGCCGGGCCCGGCCGATGCGCGCCGTGCTGGAGGGGCTGAAGGGCCGGGACGCGGCCCTCCTGACAGGCCCGGAAGGCGGCTTTATTCCTGAAGAACGCGCCTTCCTGCGCGCGCGGGCGGAAACCTTCGCGGTGAGCCTTGGTCCCCGCATCCTGCGGGCCGAAACGGCGGCCATTGCGGCCATGGCGCTCTGGCAGGCGGCCTGCGGCGACTGGGGATGAGGGCGACGCAGTTGTGACAACTGGGCTCCCCCATTGGCGCCGCCACATTTCGGCCTTATCTCCACGCCGGAAAAGAAGCCGCCCGGAGCGCAAAGATGACGACCCCGACCAGCGACATCGACGAAGCCGCGCCCCGTATCGGCGGGAAGAGCGAACTCGTGGAATACCTCGAGGGCGGCAACAAGCCGAAGACCGACTGGCGCATTGGCACCGAGCACGAGAAGTTCGGCTTCCTCTGGGACGGCCTGAAGCCTCTGCCCTATGAGGGCAAGGCCTCCGTCAGGGCCATGCTGGAGGGGCTTCGGGACCGGTTTGGCTGGGAACCGATCATCGAGGGCGGCCACCTGATCGGCCTAAAGAAAAACGGCGCCAGCGTCAGCCTTGAGCCGGGCGGGCAGTTCGAGCTGTCCGGCGCGCCGCTGGAATCGATCCACGAGACCTGTATCGAGGTCGGCCAGCACCTGGCCGAAGTGCGCGCCCTTGCCGAACCCCTGGGCATCGGCTTCCTCGGCCTAGGCGCCAGCCCGATCTGGAGCCTCGCCGAGACGCCGGTGATGCCCAAGGGCCGCTACAGGATCATGACCGCCTACATGGACAAGGTCGGGCGCCTCGGCCGGCAGATGATGTTCCGAACCTGCACGGTGCAGGCAAACCTCGATTTCTCGTCCGAGGCCGACATGGTGCAGAAGATGCGCGTGTCGCTGGCGCTGCAGCCCCTGGGCACGGCGCTGTTTGCCAACTCGCCTTTCATCGACGGGCGGCCGAACGGCTTCCTCTCCTACCGCTCGCAGATATGGACCGATACCGACCCCGACCGCTCGGGCATGCTGCCGTTCGCTTTCGAGCAGGGTTTCGGCTTCGAGCAATACGTGGACTACGCGCTGGATGTGCCGATGTATTTCGTGCGCCGGGGCGGGCAGTATCTCGACGCGAGCGGGCTGAGCTTCCGCGACTTCATGGACGGCAAGCTGGCTATCCTGCCAGGCGAGCGGCCCGCGATGGACGATTTTGCCGACCACCTCTCCACCATTTTTCCGGAAGTACGCCTGAAACGCTTCCTGGAAATGCGCGGCTCGGACGCCGGGCCGTGGGACCGGCTCTGCGCCTTCTCGGCCTTCTGGACCGGCATCCTTTACTCGCAGTCCGCGCTCGATGCGGCCTGGGATCTCGTGAAACACTGGACGGCGCCGGAACGGGAAGTGATGCGCCAGGGCGTTCGCACCCTCGGCCTGCGCACGCCGATCCCCGGCGGGCGACCCATGCAGGATCTTGCCAGAGAGGTGCTGGCGATCAGCCGCGCCGGCCTTCGCGACCGGGGCAGGCTGTCTGCTGCGGGCGACGACGAATCCGGCTTCCTCTCCGGTCTCGACGAGATCGCGGCGTCGGGCATCACGCCGGCCGAACGCCTCCTACAGCTCTATCACGGCCCGTGGAAAAAAGACCTGACGAAGGTGTTCGCCGAAGAGGCGTACTGAGCCCGTTTTCCGGTCCATGAACCGTCCACAACCCGCCGTGCGGGCGCGTAGTGTGTTTTTGCGCGTGAGGTGCATTCTGCCCAACGGCAGAAACCGCCTTGAGCCCTCCGCCGGGGCATGATCAAACTTCCGGCACAACTGGCGCCGGGGCGCTGTAGATCAGGGGTTAGGGCTTTGTCAGAGTCTGCATCTGCAAACGGCGCCGCCACGGGCGCGCAAGACACGTCATTTTTCGGCCATCCGAAAGGGCTCGCCATCCTCTTCTTCGCGGAGATGTGGGAGCGCTTTTCCTTTTACGGGATGCGCGGCCTCCTCATCATCTATCTCACCCAGCACTTCCTGTTCTCGGATGAGAAGTCGGCGTTGATCTACGGCGCATACGGCGCGCTGGTTTACGTGATGACGATCATCGGCGGTACGCTGGCGGACAAGTATCTTGGCCAGCGCAAGGCGGTCATCTACGGCGCGATCCTGCTTGTCCTCGGGCATTTCGGCATGGCGTTTGAAGGATCGGGCTCAAAGGAAATCGCGACCATCAACGGCGCCGAGTATCAGCTGACACTTGACGGGCGTGGAGGCGACGGCAAGCCGATCATCGTTCAAGGCGACAAGGTTTCGGCATTCAGTTTCGATTCGGCCACGAATGAACTTGTTATCGCAGATCCGGCGCTGATGGGCTTGCCGGAGCGTATCGACCGGGCGTCGTATGATACGAAAATTGTGACCGAAGAGCTGTTCAAGAACATTCTGTTCTTGTCCCTTGCACTGATCATCGCAGGAGTCGGCTTCCTCAAGGCGAATATCTCCACCATCGTGGGGGCGCTCTATCCGATCGGAGATCCGCGCCGGGATTCAGGTTTCACGCTCTTCTACATGGGCATCAACCTCGGCTCGTTCCTGTCATCGATCACCTGCGGCATTCTCGGGATCGTCTATGGCTGGGCCTGGGGCTTCGGCCTCGCAGGCGTCGGCATGCTGCTCGGCCTGATCGTATTCCTCTGGGGGCAAAAATTCCTAGATGGAAAGGCCGATCCGCCAGACGAGGCGGTGCTGAAGAAATCATTCCTGGGCCCGATCAATATCGAGATGGCCTGCTATCTTTCAGGCGTCGCGATGATCGCGCTGTCGATGTTCCTTGTGATGAACGAAGACCTGGTCGGCGGCATTCTGGGGCCAATCGGCATCCTGATGTTCGCGGTCCTCGTCGGGTATGCCTTCCTCAGGCTCAAGGGCCGCGAGCGAAACCGGATGTTCGCTGCGATCTACTTCGTGCTGGCGCAGATCCCGTTCTGGGCTCTTTTCGAGCAGGCTGGATCTTCACTCAATCTGTTCACGGATCGTCTTGTCGACCGCAACCTGTTTGGCTGGTCGGTTCCGGCGCCCGTTTTCCAGTCGCTGAACGCGGGCTTCATCTTCTTGTTTGCCCCGCTGATTGCATGGCTCTGGATCTGGCTTGCCAAACGCAACTGGGAGCCATCGACTCCCGTCAAGTTTGCCCTCGGCGTTCTGGGGGCCGGCCTCGGGTTCCTTGCGCTCGTCGCGGGCATCAAGACGGTCGGACCTGCAGCCATGACACCGGTCCTGTTCATTTTCCTCATCTACTGGATTCACACAATGTCCGAGCTGCTGGTCTCGCCCGTGGGATTGTCAGCGGTCACCAAGCTGGCGCCGCCTCAGGTCGTAGGCATGACGATGGGGGCCTGGTTCCTTTACTCCGGCCTGTCGAACTTCCTGGCTGGTATCATCGCGAAGCGTACAGGGTCTGAAACGATCAGTGGCCAGCTGACAGATGTTGCAGCAGCCAAGGCGACGTATGTCGATGTCTACAGTTCCGTGGGTTTGCTCGGCATCGGTATCGCCATCGTGATGTTGCTGGTTTCCCCGTTCATCAAGCAGTGGATGAAGACCGACGACGGGAAACTGGTGTAGGCCGCGCCGGCGACCTCAAAAGAAAAGGGCGGCTCCGCAAAGCGCCGCCCTTTTTTTGAGGTCGCCCTTTTCGTTTTCTCAGTGACGGGTGCGGCGCTTCAGCCCGCGCCGCCGACCGTCAGCGAGCCGACTTTCAGCGTCGGCTGGCCGACACCGACCGGCACGGATTGTCCGGCCTTGCCGCGCTGAACCAGTTTGCGGAACGCAACACGCAGCTGCCGAATGATGGCTTCATGACCATCACGGCGGCGCAGACGCAGAGTTTCAACTCCGGTTTCATCCTGCTGTTCGCGCCGGTCTTCGCCGCGCTCTGGGCCTGGCTCGGCGCGCGCAAGGCGGCCCCCAACACGGCGCTGAAGTTTGCGCTGGCGCTCGTTCAGGTCGGCCTCGGATTCCGGGTGCTGGTCTGGGGTGTTCAGTTCGCGGATGAAAGCTACCGCGTGCCGCTGGTCTTCCTGGTGCTCGCCTACCTGCTCGATACAACCGGCGAGCTGTGCCTGTCGCCGGTGGGCCTGTCGATGATCACCAAGCTGTCGCCGGCCGCGGTTGTCAGCTTCATTCTGGCCGGCTGGTTTCTCTCGTCCGCCTTCGCTCAGGATCTTGCCCGACTGAGTCAGTTCAAGGCTCGTTTGCCGGCCTGAGGCCGCTGCAGGTCCTGGTTTGCTGTATCATCGCTGATCTGCCGTGCGGTTCCGTTGCGCGTGGGCGTGTGTGGAGGACGCAGGCAGTGTGAACAGTCTCTTCAAATCCGCAGGCCCCGCGAGATCAGCTCCCTGTGAGCCGCGTCCCGGCCCCGCGCAGGAGACGGGACCCACCACACGGCCGGGAACCGAGACGGCCAGGGCGGATGCACCCCGCACCCTCAGACATTGGCCGCCGGCATGCTGCACAATCTGCGACGCGCTGATCTTCTGACCGCAGAGGGGATACCAGCGATGATGACCTTCCGGATCATTGCCGGTATCGGCAGGATGAGCGGGTGATGGCTGATGGAAAAATACCAGCCTGTTCGCAGGATAAGGTGAGGGCGCAAAGGCCGGGGTTCGCGCCGCGTCCCTGATGGACAACCGGGCGACAAACCCGGCGGACATCACAGGATGCCAACCCGGACAGAGAAGGCGCCGTCCGCGCTGCCAGGGCGGCACAAAAGACAAGGGGCGGCCCCGGAAGGCCGCCCCTGCCAATTTTTCATCTCCGACAGATCAGAACGTGCGGGCTATCGTAATGAAGCCTGTCCTTCCACGCAGGTCGTACTGCGTGGCGATGAGCGCGGTGTTGCCGCGGCGCGTTGCGGCGCCGGTCGAAACCGTCGGTGGCTCTTCAGCAAAGATGTTCCGGACGCCGCCAATCACGCGCCACTTGTCCGAACGATACTCAACTGAAAGGCCATGATAGGTCGTGGCCTCAGCATCATAAATCCGGTCGGCGACGGTACCAAAGTAGGGCACTGCATAACCGCCCGGCCGTGAGGAGAAGCGCTGGTTCGAGCTTGCGCCCACAAAGTCCATGAACCAGGTGTAGCGGAAGTCGTCACGCTGAAGGACGGTGCGGAAGTTGGCCGTCACGCTCGGCGAACCAATCGTACCGTTGTCGTCTATATTGTCGAAGCCTGTGATCGTGCCGGGTGCAAAAAGCTGCACTTCACGCTCAAGGGCCCAGGAAGCGTCAGCTTCAGTCAGGAGCGTGCCGAAATTGAAGTCCTGCTCGAAACGTGCCGTAACGTCGATACCGCGGAAGCTCTGGTTGTTCACGTTGAGGTAGGAGTTCTCAACCGACAGGATGTTGAACGCATTGCCTTGCGAGGTGCCGGGCGCGCGAACGAACAGGTTGCAGAACTCGTTAGGGAAGTTCTCGCCGGTATAGCAGCCTGCGAGAATTGTACCCGCCCCGAGTTGGGCGATCTGATCGGCGATTTCGATTTCGTAATAGTCCACCGCCACGGAGAAGGGGGCAAAGGTCGGCGTGTAAATCAGGCCGATCGTTGACGCGTCAGAGGTTTCCGCGCCAAGGTTGCCGGCGCCGCCGCCAGAGATGACCGTCGCCGAAGCACCGAGGCCGGTATAGTTCAGCGGGATGCCCAATGACGTGCAGTTATCGATAAGGGTCTGGTTGCTCGAGTCCTGCAGGTTGATGCAAGGGTCGATCGCGGTCTGGCCAACAAATGCCGTCTGCGAATCGAGGAACAGTTCGAACAGGGCCGGTGCCCGGTAGGAGGTACCCAGGGTGCCGCGCAGGCGGACCGACGGCGTAACCTGCCAGTTGAGCCCGAGCTTGTAGACATCGTTCTGACCGAAGGAGTCATACTCGAAGATGCGGGCGGATGCGTTGAGGGTCATGTCTTCGACCAGCGGCACGCCCCTCAGGATCGGAATTTCGATCTCGCCGAAGAGTTCTGCAACGTTGTCTTCGCCGGCTGTTATGCCGGACGTGGACGAGCCCCAGATGTCTGCAACGCGGGCCTGGTAGACGGTGCCGGTGTTTGCGTCCGTGACGTCGATGATTTCGCCGCGGGTCAGCGCGCCGGGAACATCCTCGATCGAGAAGTTGCGGTATTCAAAGCCGAGCCCGACCTGGACTTCGCCGGCCGGAAGCGTGAAGAGCGGGCCCGCAAGGCTCCCCTGTATCAGGTATTGTTCGTACACGGTGTTACCCGTTTCATTCTCGTTCAGAAGGTCATAGGCCGCATCATAGTCAGGGCCGACACCGGCGAGGAAGCCCGGGGCTACCGGGTTATAAGCCGGCGCGGCGCCGGAACCCGCAATCGGAGTGACCTGTGCGAAGCCGTTGCGATCGAGGACCGGGTTGCCTTGCGAGTCGCGGCGCAGGTTATAGCTGCCGTTGGGGCCGAACGCCGACCAGTCACCGGTGCGGCTCGCCACAATCTGGTTCCGGCTGTAGTCCCCGTCAGAGTATGAGTAGTTCCCGCCAAGTTCCCAGGCCCAGTCCTTTGCACCGAAAGCGCCCAGGTCACCCGAGAAGCTGGTGCCGCCGTAATAATAGGTCAGGTCGACGCCGGCATCGCTGTTCCAGATGGTGACCGGCTGGAATACCGAGTTCAGTGGGTTCTGGTAGGTCGGGCTCAGGCCATACCGCGTGATCGAAGCGGGGAGCGCCGTTCCAAGACCGCGGATCTGGGGAAAGAACTGGCGGATGCCGTCCGAGGTGGTTTCGCGCTGGTTGTAAAGCAGTTCCGTCTGCCAGTTCACGCCGTCGAAAATGTCGAAGTCGGCCACACCATAGAGGCTTATGCGCTGGTTGGCGTTGATCGCGTCGACTTCCAGAGCGCGCGGATCGACGAGCACGTCCTCATAGAAGGCCGGGCCGTTCGGTCCGAAGTTGGCGTTTCCTCTCGGGCGATAGCCCGGGACGATGCCGCCCAACGCCGTACCGCCCGTGATGCCGTCCGGAGACGGAATGAGGCGCTGGCCGGTCACGTTATCGATAACCGTGTTGAAGTAGATGTTGCTGCAGCCGCGCGGGTCATTGCCTGCCGTGACTGAACGGTTGACGCGGTCAAGGCGTACGCCGGTATTCGGGTCATAAACAAGGTCTTCGGCGCATTCGAGATAGCTACGGTCGCCCAGATTGAGTTCCTTGGCGTCGTAATACTCCGCCGCGAGCGCGATGGATCCGGCGTCGAAGTTCAGGCCCCAGGCGCCCGACACCGTGAGCTGTTCGCCGCCGCCCTCGAAGGGCTGGGAGAAGGAAATGTTGAGTTCCGGCGCATCGATCTGGGTCCGGGTGATCACGTTGATCACGCCGCAGACGGCGTCTGAGCCATAGATGGTCGATCCGGAGTCTTTCAGGATGTCATAACGCTGGACGATCGATCCCGGAATGACGTTGAAGTCGAAGGCGCCGACAGCGCCGCGCGTGCCCGACGGGCCGGGACGCTTGCCGTTGAGCAGGACCAGCGAGCGCGTGCCGCCGCATCCGCGAAGGTCGACCGCCTCAACACCTGTACCGCCATCCGTGACAAAACCGCCGAACTGGCCGTTCAGCTGGGTCGAACCGGCTGCAATCGAAGAGCCCTGCAGGATCTGCGAAGCATTGACCAGGCCTTCGAGCGTCGCGATCTCTGCCGTGATGACCTGGATCGGCGAGGCCGAAGTGAATTCGCTCCGCTGGAGAAGCGAGCCGGTGACCGTGATCTTTTCCTGCCGGGCTTCGTCTTCTGCCGGTTCGGCGGTGACGGCAGGCACTTCGTCTTCAGTCGCAGTTTCCTGCGCAAAGGCTGCGCTGTTCAGCGACATGATGCCGATCGCTGCGCCGCACAGGAACCTGCTTTTGTTAAAACGCTTAATGCCCATCTGATACTCCCTGTTGGAAAATTCCGTGCCGGGATGCAGCCTTCGCTGATCCTGTCTGCCCCGCGGGCCGACCATGAACGCAACATGCACAGCTGGTCCGTATGAGCAACTGCCCGAACCGTGCGCGGGAACACCGCGTTGAATAAGTTCGTCAATTGTTACATTTCCGCCACACTTTCGCCCGATGGTAAAAGCCGGTTGGGGGAGCGGGTTTGAGCAGGCGCAACCCTTGACTTCAGTTCACAATCTCCGGATTCTGTTATTTTGCATCATGGAGAAGCGGGAATGAAATCAAAATTGGCCGTGCTGGGGGCGACCGCGCTTGTGTGTGCGGGCATTGCATTCGCCAAACCGGTATCGATTGAGGATCTGGCGAAATACCCCGCGATTTCAGGGGTATCGATGTCAATGGAAGGCGACATGATTGTCGCGACGATTCACAATCCGGGCAGTAACGGTGAAGATACCGCCGTCGCCAGCTGGGATATCTCCGGTAAGATTGATACGTCGAGGCCGCTGATGCCTTTCGCGATCACGCCAGGCAATGATCGCATGCGGCTGGTGGCCGCGAGGGCCCTGAAAGGTGGCATTGTTCAGGTCGTCGGTCGCCAGCCCTGGACCGGTGTGACGGTGGGCTGCGTTGAAGGCAAGACAACCGGCGCAGAGCGGACCTTCCTCAACAAGACCTACGGGACCGACAAAAGCCTCAAGAAGTTTGATGAGCTGTTCACGCGCGGGAGCACGAAGCGTGTCAACGCAGCAATGGAACAATGCATGCGCCTGCAGGCCTCCACGTCGTCGGTGATCCAGACGCTCCCGCTGGATGATGACCACATCGTTATCTCCCGCGGAGGAACAGAAGGTACGCGCGTCCTCAGGTACAATATCAGGAATGATACCGAAGAGCTCCTGTTCCGTCCCGGCGGCGAGTGGAGAAACGCGCTACTTGACCCTCGGACATCCGAGCAGCTTGTCACCCAGCGCATTGAGCCGGATGGAGCGGGTGACTATGATATCCAGTACCAGCTCCTGAACCCGGATACGGGCCAGCTGGAATTTGCAACCGGCCTGTCGTCCAAGGCGTCGAACCGGTTTTCGGTGGATGTCGACGGCCGGGATGATGCGACCGGGAAATACTACGTGATCACCGATAAGTTCTCAGACCTTTCGGAGGCCTATTTCTATGACATCCGTACCCAGTCCTTTGACCCTGAGCCGCTGTTCAAGGTAGACGGATTCTCGGTTGGCGGCGTCCTGCTGAGCCAGAGAAAGGCTGATTTTAACGCCCTGATTGGTTTCGCCATAGGGGGGCCGGCTGGCAACGAGCGCTACTACCTCAACGCCGATCTTCGCGCGATTTATGAAGGTCTCGAACAGGCGTTTTCCGGCCTCAACATCTCGTTGCTGGGATCCAATGAGGATTTTTCGCGTATCCTGTTTTCAACCTCGAACTCGGCAAACCCGCCTGCCTATTACCTCCTGGTCGACAAGGCCCAGGTTGCGGTGATCGGGGCGTCGCGGCCGTGGATCGATACAGCTTCCCTGCGTGAGACGGAATTCACCAGCTACACGGCGCGGGACGGCCTGAATATACCGGCCTTCCTGACGCTTCCCAAAGACTGGAAGAAAGAAGATGGCCCGCTCCCGGCTATTGTCCTTCCGCATGGCGGTCCGTGGGCGCGCGACACCAACGGCTGGGATGGTTCGGGTTGGCCGCAGTTCCTGGCCTCGCGCGGCTATGTCGTGCTGCAGCCTCAGTATCGCGGGAGCGCAGGCTTCGGCCGGAATCTCTATCTCGCCGGCGACGCGCAATGGGGACTGAAGATGCAGGATGACAAGGATGACGGCGCGGCATGGCTGGTCTCGGAAGGCTATGCGGCCAGCGACAGGATTGCCATCTTCGGCTACTCCTACGGAGGTTTTGCCGCAATGGCCGCAACGGTCCGCGAAAACGGCCCTTTCCAGTGTGCGATTGCAGGTGCCGGTGTCTCCAACCTCGCCAAACTCGGCAACAACTGGAGCAGCAACCGCCTGCAACGAGCCATACAGGGCAATACGGTCAAGGGCATGGATCCGGCGCAAAATACCGATAAGGCGAATATCCCGATCCTGGTCTATCACGGTGACCGCGACGTGAGGGTGCCGTTCTTCCAGGGCAAGGACTTCTTCGAAGCGGTGAAGCGGAAGGTCCCGGCGAAGTTCGTGGCCATCCCAGACATGCCGCACAGCGGGCCCTGGTGGCCGGAGCATCATCGCCAGTCCCTCGGCGCAATCGAGAGCTTCCTGAAAACCGATTGCGGTCCTGGCGGCCTTTAGGGTCACTGCAGCGTTGCCTGCATAATTCTGCAGGCAACGCTGCGTGATCCTCGCGGGTTCATGCCTTAGCGCCGGTGCTGCGGCAGGGGCCCGCCTTGATCATCAGGCTGGCCGGAGTTGCTTTGCGCTCGCGCCCTTTCGCGGAACCGGAGGCGGGCAAAAAAGGCCCGGGAGGCCTTCCTGTGCAGGTGGACAAGGCCCTGGCGGCAGGGACCAGGCCCCGGTTTGCCGCCGGACCTCCAGGACATGAAGACGGCCTCTGCGACACACCTGGCAAGATGCAACCCGGGGGCCTGAGCATCTGGCGAGACATACCTGAAGGAGACGCGGCTGAGAACCTGGCAGATGGCCCGGATGGGCCCGCCGCAGGTCAGCCTGCGTCCTTCCGGCAGGTTAACCACCAGCGTTCGCGGCGCGCCCTGGAACGGAAGGCTTATCACCCTGGAACGGGCGCGGATTTTCACCGTGTTGATCTGCCCCGGCCAGACGCCGCGAAGGGCGTCGGCGGGCCCCTCCTGATAGACCCAAAGATAGCCGCGCTCGACCTCGGTGCCGAGGAGAACGGCTGCGCCGTCCGGCCTGGTCAGGGCGAAACTTCCGGCGACGGTGGGGGCGAAGCGGTCACGGTCCGCGGCGTCGGCATGGAGGTTCACCGTGAGCGGTGTTTCTGCGCCACCTTGTGCAGGTCGGTGAGATAAGGATCAAATAGTCCATCAGTTTTGGAACATATGGTGGGCTATATGCTGCAGCACCGCGGCCTATCGGGCATCCAGGTTATCCCCGGCGGCAGACGGCGGCGCCGGGGCGACGCGCAGAAAGCCCGGCTTGTCGCGGGGTCGTTCGTTCCTGGCGCCGTCGTTGCCGGGGTTGCGCGCCGCTATGAGATTAAGCCTCAGCATCTGACGACCTGACGCGCGGCGGCAAAGAGAGGCCTTCTGGTTCTGCCGGCCCGTAATGATCTTGAGTTCGCCCGGCTCGTCGTCGTGAGCGACGCGGCCGATCTCCGGCCCGCTGACGCTCTGGAGGTTCGTATCGGTGAGGCCGTTATCCCCGTCCGCCGCGGCACAGACCTCGCCTTCCTGCGCGAGGTTGTTCAGGCCCTGAAGGCGGCCGCGTGATCGGCGCCCTGTCCGGCCAGCAGGTTCCGGTCGCCGCCCTGCCCGCGTTCGACGGGTCGCTGAGGCTGGTCGTGACCCGGATCTGAAGTTCCAGGCGATAAGGTGGCGGCAAGACTTCGTCGCTCGGACCTTAATCCGGGGACCGTTGCCCGATTACCTTCGGGAGGGTATATTCCAGGTAAAGGTTGTGGGGAGAGTGCATGCCACGGGTTCTGTCCGGAACGCTGCTTGCCGTCCTAACTGTGCTCGCCGCCTCATGGTGGGGCGCGGCCTTCGCCGAAGAAGACGAGGCGCCCCTCGATCCTGATATTCAGGTGATTGAATCCCCCAAGGTGATCTATCCGTTTGTCGCAAATCTCTTCCGTGTTTCGGGGTATTGTGATGTCCGGTTCGCGGTAAACACACTTGGTCTGCCCGTCGAAATCCAGCCTTATTGCTCGCACATCGTTTTCTGCCAGCCTGCCCGGGAGGGCGTTGGTCGCGCTCGCTTCATACCGGCGCGAAGGAACGGAGTGCCAGTCAGGCGAGGCAACATCGTTTATCCGATGGAGTTCAACATAGTCGGCGTCACACCGGCGCCCGGCATCGAACTCAGGGCTTGCGACACTCAGGCAATTTCCTGACCCTTCAGCCCGCGCCGCCGACCGTCAGTGAGCCGACTTTCAGCGTCGGCTGGCCGACACCGACCGGCACGGATTGTCCGGCCTTACCGCAGACGCCCACGCCGTCATCCATGGCGAAATCATTGCCGATCATGGTGACATCCGAGAGGGCCGTCGGGCCGTGGCCGATCAGGGTGGCGTTCTTCACCGGCGCGACGATCTTGCCGTTCTCGACGAGATAGGCCTCGGTGCACTGGAAGACGAAGTTGCCGGACGTGATGTCGACCTGGCCGCCGCCGAAATCGACCGCCCAGAGGCCGCGCCTGATCGAGGCGACGATGTCCTTCGGATCATCGTTTCCGCCGAGCATCACGGTATTGGTCATGCGCGGCATGGTCTGGGATTCGTAGCTTTCGCGTCGGCCGTTGCCGGTCGGCTGCATGCCCATCAGGCGGGCGTTCATGCGGTCCTGCATGTAGCCTTTCAGGACGCCGTCCTCGATCAGCACGGTGCGCTGGGTCGGCGTGCCTTCATCGTCAAACGAGAGCGAGCCGCGGCGGGCGTCGATGGAGCCATCGTCGATGATCGTCACGCCCCTGGCGGCGACCTGTTCGCCGATGCGCCCGGCATAGACGCTGGTGCCCTTGCGGTTGAAGTCGCCTTCGAGGCCGTGTCCTACCGCTTCGTGCAGCAGTACGGCCGGCCAGCCGGGGCCGAGCACGACTTCCATCTCGCCGGCGGGAGCGGGGATGGATTGCAGGTTCACTTCGGCTTTCTGGATCGCGCGGCGCACCATGGCCTGCCAGCGCGAGGGTTCGATCCACTCGTCGTAAGCGGCGCGGCCACCCGCGCCGGCGCCGGCCGATTCGCGGCGCCCGTGTTCTTCGAGCGTGACGGAGACGTTGAGCCGGACCAGCGGTCGCACATCGTGGAACTGCGCGCCGTCGGGCCGCAGGATGTCGATTTCCGTATGGCTGCCGGAAAGGGACACCGACACCTGAACCACGCGCGGATCGGCGGCGCGGGCGAAGGCGTCGATTTCGGCGAGCAGGCTTGTCTTGTCGGTGAAGGCCGGGTTCAGCGTCGGATCGATGGGCGGATAGAGGCGGCGGTTGGTCGGCTGCGGGCCGGCGGCGAGCTTGCCGGAATAGCCGCGCTTGGCCTGGGCCGCAGTGCCCGCCGCTCGCCGGATGGCCTCGAGCGTGAGCTGGGAGGCGTAACCCGCGCCTTGTGATTCGCCCGCGACGACGCGCAGGCCAAAGCCCTGGTCGGTGTCATAGGCGGCTGATTTCAGGCGGCCATCATCAAACACGAAGCTCTCGGAGCGTGAACGCTCGATATAGAGGTCGGCGTCATCTGAGCCTCTGGCCGCGTCGGCGAGCAGGGGCAGGGCATCGGTTACATCGAAAGGCAGGGGTGTATCGGTCATGCGTGCAACATGTGGCCGTCTGCGCCGCGCTGCAAGCCGGAAGGTTCAGGCGTCAGGCGGCGTGACGGCGCACCCGGGGCGCAAGGTTTGGCGCGCGGCGCCTGCCGGAGACCCGGATCCCGCCGGCGAGGCTGCCGGGAATGATGAGCGCGCCGAACGCCAGGGTGAGAAGCCTGAAGCCTTCGGCAATCTGGGGCGCCATGCCGCAATAGCCGGCGGCCGCCACCAGAGCCACGAGCCCTGCCGCGAGCAAGACCAGTTTCATCCTCATCACTCCTGCCAAAATCACAGGCGTTAAACGCAGCGACTCTGGGAAAGTTGCAGGTGTGGATAAAATATTAACGGCGTGGTTAGTTCGGGGTGACCGTGAACCGCGCCAGCTGCCGGTCGGTCGCGTCGAATTCGGGGTTCAGCTCCTTCGATTTCACGAAGTCATAGTACGCGCCCTGCACGTCGCCCGTATTCTCCCGGGCGATCGCGCGGTTGTAATAAGCGGCGTAGAGATCTTCTGAGTTCAGCTCGATAGCCTTCTCCAGAGACACCAGCGCGGAGTTGAAGTCCTTCTTGAAGATGTAGGCGGCCCCTTCGTTCAGCCAGGTCGCGCCGGTGTCCGGCTGCATCTTCTTGGCGGCGGCATAGTCGGCGAGCGCGGCGTCATAGTCGCGCTGACGCATGCGCAGCACACCGCGATTCGTGAATGTCGCGGCCTTGTTCCGGACATTCAGCGCTTCGAGCTGGATGGCGCGGGTGCACAGCGCTTCGGCGTCCGCAGCCCGGCCGAGGTTGAATTTGACGGCCTCATAGCAATCGCGCGCAATGCCGCCGCCAATCACGGTGACCTGGGCGCCGGCGATCGGGGCGAGGGCGGCTGCAGCGCCAGCCAGAATGAGCGCGCGGAACATGGGTTTTCTCCCTGAGTGTTTCGTTGGCCGGCATGTAGCATGAATTCGCCTGTGCGGCGATGCGCTGCGACAATTTTGAGCGTGGAAAGGACTGGGGGAAAGGACGAGGCTGGTATAGGAACTTTCCGAATCCGAACGGAACCGAGGTTTTATATCGTGCGACATCTGACTGCCGCCCTGTCCGCCTGCCTGTTTGCCGCCCCGGCATGGGCCGCCCTGCCAGAAGATGGCGCTATCAATTTCCAGCCCGCAGCGACCCGCATTGCGGAACGCGTGCATGAGTTCCACAATATCCTTCTCTGGATCATCACGCTGATCACCGCCCTGGTGACCGTGCTGCTGGTCTGGGTGATGATCCGCTACAGCAAGGCCGCCAATAAGACGCCGCGCAAGTTCAGCCACAACACGACGGTTGAAGTGATCTGGACAGTCGTCCCGGCGCTCATCCTCGTCGGCATTGCCAGCTTGTCGTTCCCGAACCTGTACTACCAGAACGTCACGCCGAACCTTGGCCAGATCGCGGCGACTTCCAAGGCACTGATCGCCGAGGGCAGGACGGCCGAGCACCTCGCCTATACCAGGAACCATTTCCCGGACGCTGCCGAGAAAGGCTTCGTCAACGTCAAAATCCAGGGCAACCAGTGGAACTGGACCTATACGTACATGGATATCCAGGACGAAACGGGAAGCGCCCTCGAGTTCGTGTCAAACGGTCTGTACAAGGGACGTGCGACGGATCCCGTCGATGTCGGCCCGCGCAACCTCGCGACCGACTATCCCATGGTCATCCCGGCCGGCCGCTATATCCGCTATTACACGGCTGCGGCCGATGTGATCCACGCCTTCGCCGTGCCGGCGTTCGCGATCAAGACCGATGCCATTCCGGGCCGCTTGAATGAAGGCTGGTTCCTCGTCGATGAGCCGGGCGTCTACTATGGCCAGTGCTCCGAGATCTGCGGCATCGACCATGCCTTCATGCCGATCGAAGTGCGCGTCGTCACGCAGGCGCAGTTTGATCGCTGGGCCGAGATCATGAAGACCGGTGATTTCGACGCGGCGGCCGCTTCGGTGCGCCAGGTCGCGGCGCTCGAAACCGATACCCAGTTTGCTTCCACCAACTGATTTCACGAAGAGAAGAAGAGTAATTTCCGATGCCCATGGATGAAATCGCCCTCGATCACAGCCACGACGCCCATGATCACAAGCCGGGTTTCGTGACCCGCTGGTTCTTCTCGACGAACCACAAGGATATTGGCACGCTCTACCTCGTCTTCGCGATCATCGCCGGCATCGTCGGCTACTCGCTGTCGGGCCTGATCCGCTGGGAGCTTGCGGCGCCGGGCATCGGGCCGATGCTCTGGATCCAGACCACTTTCTTCGGCCTCGAGGGCGACGCGGCCATCACGGCGGCGAAACACTTCTACAACGTCGTGATCAGCTATCACGGCCTCGTCATGATCTTCTTCATGGTAATGCCGGCGCTGATCGGCGGGTTCGGCAACTGGTTCGTGCCGCTGATGATCGGCGCGCCGGACATGGCGTTTCCGCGCATGAACAACATTTCGTTCTGGCTGACCGTCGTCGCGTTCATCCTCGCCTGCATCTCGATGGTGGTTCCCGGCGGCCCCGGTGGCAACGGCTTCGGCGGCGGCTGGACCTTGTATCCGCCGCTCTCCTCAACGGTCGGCCACCCTGGCCCGTCGATGGACCTCCTGATCCTGTCGCTGCACACGGCCGGTATCGCCTCGATCCTCGGCGCCATCAACTTCATCGTGACCATCCTCAACATGCGCGCCCCGGGCATGACGATCCACAAGATGCCGCTGTTTGCCTGGTCGATCCTGGTCACGGCCGTGCTGCTGCTGCTCGCCCTGCCGGTGCTCGCCGGCGCGCTGACCATGCTGCTGACGGATCGTAACTTCGGCTCGCAGTTCTTCATCCCGAACGGCGGCGGCGACCCGGTGATGTTCCAGCACCTGTTCTGGTTCTTCGGCCACCCCGAAGTCTACATCATGATCCTGCCTGCCTTCGGCATCGTCAGCCACATCGTGTCGACCTTCTCGAAAAAGCCGATCTTCGGCTATCTTGGCATGGCCTATGCCATGGTCTCGATCGGCGTCATCGGTTTCGTCGTGTGGGCGCACCACATGTACACCGTGGGCATGAACGTCGACCTGAAGGCCTACTTCGTGGCTGCCACGATGGTCATCGCCGTGCCGACCGGCATCAAGATCTTCTCCTGGATCGCCACTATGTGGGGCGGATCCATCCACTTCACGGTTCCGATGCTCTGGGCCATCGGCTTTATCTTCCTGTTCACCGTCGGCGGTGTCACGGGCGTCGTGCTGGCCAACGCCGGTGTCGACCATGCCCTGCATGACACCTACTATGTCGTTGCGCACTTCCACTACGTGCTGTCGCTGGGCGCCGTGTTCGGCCTGTTCGCGGGCTGGTACTACTGGTTCGAGAAGATGTACGGCGTGAAGTACAACTCGGTCCTCGCCGGCCTGCACTTCTGGCTGATGTTCATCGGCTCCAACGTCCTGTTCTTCCCGCAGCACTTCCTTGGCCTGCAGGGCATGCCGCGTCGTTACATCGACTACAACGACGGCTTCACGACCTGGCACTATGTCTCGTCGATCGGCTACGCCATCACCCTCGTCGCGACGATCATCTTCTTCATCTCGATCGTCGAAGCCGCCATCCGCCGCCGCAAGGCGACCAGCGGCAACCCATGGGGCGAAGGCGCCACCACGCTCGAGTGGACCCTGCCGTCGCCGCCGCCGTTCCACCAGTATAATGAACTGCCGGTGGTCAACACCAAGGGCGGGCACTGACCTGATCACGGCCCGCCGCTCCGGGCCGGACCATACCTGAACTCCGGGGCGGCCCTCACGCGCAAGGCGTGCGGGCCGTTTCGTCAACAGAAGTCCGAGACACATACGCCATGACCGATGCCGCCCTCCCGCAAAAGCGCTACGCCACCGCGGCGGACTACCTGAACCTGATGAAGCCGCGCATCATGATGCTGGTGGTGTTCACGGGCTTTGCGGGCCTCGTGGCGGCGTCCGGCATGACCGGTATCACGATGCATCCCGCGATGGCCGCCATTGCCACGCTTGCCGTGGCCCTCGGCTCCGGCGCGGCAGGCGCCATCAACATGTGGTACGATTCCGATATCGACGCCGTCATGACGCGCACCTCGACCCGGCCGATCCCGTCCGGCGCCGTGCCGCGCGAGGAAGCGCTGGCGCTCGGCCTGATCATGTCCGGCGTCTCGGTGATGCTGATGTGGCTGGCTTCGAACTGGCTGGCGGCCGGGCTGCTCGCATTCTCGATTTTCTATTACGGCGTCATCTATACGATGTGGCTGAAGCGGGCGACGCCGCAGAATATCGTCATCGGCGGCGGGGCAGGGGCCTTCCCGCCGGTCATCGGCTGGGCCGCCGTCACCGGCAACACGCCGCTCGACGCCTGGATCCTGTTCGCCATCATCTTCTTCTGGACCCCGCCGCACTTCTGGGCGCTGTCGCTTCTGGCGCACAAGGAATACGCCAAGGTCTCCGTGCCGATGCTGCCGGTCACGCATGGCGCCAGGGTCACGCGCCAGCAGATACTGATCTACACGCTCGTTCTCGTGCCGGTCTCGCTGCTGCCGCTGGCCACCGGTCTCGGCGGCTGGATCTACGGCGCAGCCGCCCTCGGCCTCGGCGCGACCTTCCTTGCCTATGCCATCCGCCTGGTCCGCTCCGATGCCGGCGATGCCACCTCCACCGGCGCCGGCATGAAGCTCGCCAGGAACACATTCGTGTTTTCGATCCTCTATCTTTTCGCCCTCTTCGGCGCGGTGCTTGTCGAGCATGCGGCCGGGCTCCACTTTCCGCTGACGGGTACCTGACATGGCCGAAACGCCCGATACCGCCGCACCGCAACTCGACGCCGAGGCCCTGAAGGCCCGCAAGCGCCGCAACCTCTGGCTCGGCCTCGCGCTGGCCGCTTTTGTGGTGCTGGTCATGATCACCACCGTCATCCGCCTGAATACCGGCATCGGTGTCTCGGAGCGTATGTAATGGCCCTGTCGAACAGCACTATCGCAGGGATCGCCGCCGCCGGGACGCTGGGCATGCTCGGCCTCGCCTTTGCGTCTGCTCCGCTTTACGAAGCCTTCTGCAAGGTCACCGGCTTCGGCGGCACGACCCGGATCGCAACAGAAGCGCCTTCGGGCATCCTGGATCAGTCCATCGAGGTGCGCTTTGACGCCAACGTCGCCGATGCGCCGCTGGTGTTCCGCGCCCTGCAGGCGACGCAAACCGTCCGGGTCGGCCAGCACGGCCTGGCTTTCTATGAGGTCACCAACCCGACACAGCAGGAAGTGCGCGTCATCGCCAGCTACAATGTGACGCCGCACAATGCGGGGCCGTATTTCAACAAGCTTGAATGTTTCTGCTTCTCGGAGCGTGTCATCGCGCCCGGCGAGACGCGCAAGCTGCCGGTGGTCTACTTCATTTCGCCGGACATGGTCGAAGACCGCCTGGCCGGGCAGATCGAGACGATCACGCTCAGCTACACTTTCTTTGACAGTTCAGCGTATTCAGGTCCGAATAATCAGGCAGCCGTCCAGGCGGTGCCGGAGGGTGCGGCGAATTCGGCAGCACCCGGCTGAATCGGTTGCAACGTGGCCGGGGCGCACGTTAAACAGCCCCGAAGTTCAGGGATTCCAGAGGGGATTTGACACGCATGTCCGGCGGCGACGTAAAACACGACTACCACCTCGTAAATCCTTCGCCCTGGCCACTGCTCGGCTCGCTGGCGGTGATGACGCTGGCGATCGGCGCGGTCACCTTCATGAAGGGCCTGTTCGGCATGCCGGAAGGCACCTGGTGGCTGATGGCCATTGGTTTTGCCATGGTCTTCTGGGTGATGTTCGGCTGGTGGGCCACCGTCGTAAAAGAAGGCCGCACGGGTGACCATACGCCGGTCGTCGAGATCGGCCTGCGCTACGGCATGATCCTCTTCATCGTATCGGAAATCATGTTCTTCGTGGCCTGGTTCTGGGGCTTCTTCGAATTCTCGATCTTCTCGGATGCCCGCGTCGGCGGCACCTGGGATGCGGCCAACCCGATCTTCCAGGAAGGTCTGGAGCGCTTCAGGCAGTTCCCGCCGGATGGCGTCACAACCTTTGACCCCTTCCACCTGCCGCTGATGAACACCCTCGTCCTGCTGCTGTCGGGCACCACGGTCACCTGGGCGCACCATGCGCTGCAGCACGGCGACATGAAAGGCGCGAAACTCGGCCTGTTCATCACCATCGTGCTCGGCCTCGCTTTCACAGCGCTTCAGGTCCTCGAGTACAGCCATGCCGGCTTCTCCTATGACGGCACGCTGTATGGCTCGGCCTTCTTCATGGCCACCGGCTTTCACGGCGCCCACGTTGTCATCGGTACGATCTTCCTGATCGTCTGCCTGATCCGCATGTACGCCGGCAACCTCACCCCGAAGAAGCACCTCGGCTTCGAATTCGCCGCCTGGTACTGGCATTTCGTGGACGTGGTGTGGCTCTTCCTCTTCGCCTTCGTCTATGTCACGCCCTACCTGGTCTTCGAAGCGGGCAAGTAACACGGCGCAGGCCACTGCAGCTCATTGAAAGCCCGCCGGTGCGACAAGCGTCCGGCGGGCTTTTGACTTTCCGGGAAGGACAAGACCCATGACCTTCAAGCCCTATCCGGTTCTGACGCTGTTCACGGCCGTGTCGGTCGTGATCCTGATCATGTTCGGGAACTGGCAGTGGAGCCGCTATCACGAGAAGATGGCGCTGGTGGACGCGGCGCCGGAATGGACCACCGTTTCGGGCTCCCTTCTGCCAGGCACCGTGCGGCAGGTCTATTCGCTCACCGGCGGCAGCGCGGCCTGGCGAGATGTGGTGCTGGTCGAGACGGCCGACGGCGCTGCCTTCGTGGCGCAGACGCTGCACTACGGCATGGACGCACCGGTCCCAGCCTCAGTGACCACGCCCCGGTTCTTCTCCGCGCGCGGAATCTGGCACGATCCCGGCCATCGCAACGCCTTCTCCACTGAGGACGACCCGGCCGCCGGACTGTTTTATGCCTTCGATCCGGCCGAGCTCGCCAGGACGCTGCCCGCCGATCTTGCCGCAAAGGTCGGCCCGCGCGTGTTCGAGCCGGAGACCCTGCTGCGCACCGACGGCGCGATGCCGGAGCCGGTGGTGAACCCCTTCGCCCAGCCCCAGCTGAACGAACGCCTGCCGCCGGAACGCCATTTCGGCTATGCGCTCACCTGGTGGGGGCTCGCCATCGGGCTGATCGGTGTGTATCTCGCCCTGCATCACCAGCGCGGACGCCTCCGCTTCAGGGGAACACAGAGCCCGTGAAATATGTCTCCACTCGCGGCGAAGCGCCGGAAACCGGTTTTGCCGAGGCCTGTCTTGCGGGACTTGCGCCGGATGGCGGCCTGTACGTTCCGAAGGAATGGCCGCGCATCGAGCCGGCCCGGTTCGGCGAGCCCTATGCTGAAGTTGCGGCGCGCATCATCTCGGCATTTGCGGGCGACGCGGTGCCGGAAGGCGACGTGCAGACGATCTGCCGGGATGCCTATGCTAGCTTCGCGCACCAGTCGGCGGCGCCGCTGACGCAGTGGGGGCCAGGCAGCTGGCTGATGGAGCTGCACCACGGCCCGACGCTGGCGTTCAAGGACGTCGCGATGCAGCTGATCGCCAGGCTGTATGATTACCTGCTGGCCAGATCCGGCGAGACGCTGACGGTTGTCTGCGCGACGTCCGGAGATACCGGCGGCGCGGCGGCAGCGGCGTTTGCGGGGGCGAAACAGTCGCGCCTCGTGATTCTCCACCCCCACGGGCGCGTCTCGCCGGTGCAGCGCCTGTTCATGACGACGACCGGCGCCGCCAATATCCTCAACATCGCCACCGACAGCGACTTCGACGATGCGCAGGCGATCGTCAAATCGCTGTTCGCGGACAGGGCCTTCGCGCGCACCGTGAATCTCTCCGGCGTCAACTCGATCAACTGGGCGCGCATCGCGGCGCAGTCGGTCTACTACGCCACCAGCCAGGCCCAGCTGCGCGGCGCGCGCATCCGCTATGTCGTCCCCAGCGGCAACATGGGAGACGCGCTGGCGGGCTATGTCGCGGCGCGCTGCGGCCTGCTGACGGGCGGCTTTGAAGCGGTCTGCGCTGTCAACGAGAATGACGCCCTGGCGCGCCTGTTCAACACCGGCCGTATGACGCGCACCGCTGCGGTTGCGACGCCCAGCCCGGCGATGGATATTTCGGTGCCGTCGAATTTCGAGCGCCTCCTCTACGAGATCACGGGACGCGACGCTGACGCGGTCCGCCGCACATATGCCGCCTACGCACAATCGGGCGACGCGCCGCTGCCGGACGGCGCGCAGGCCAGGCTCAGCTGCTCAGGTCTCTCGGCAGCCTCGATCAACAATGGCGAGACGCTCACCGAGATGGAGCGTTTCCGGAAGGAAACCGGCTGGCTGATCTGTCCGCACACGGCCGTTGGCACGGCGCTCGCCCGCCGCCTGCCGGAGAAGGACGTCTCTACCGTCGTGCTGGCCACCGCCGCTGCCTCGAAATTCCCGGAGACAGTCGGCGAGGCGACACGCCAGGATGCCCCGCTGCCCACGCGTTGCGAGGCCTTGCTCGGCCGCGACGAAGTGTTCGAACGCCTGCCATCCGATCTGGGCGCGGTGCGCGCGCGCATCCTCGAATTCGCGCGCTGAGCCCGCCGCATGGGCGCGCCGCTCGATACCCTGATCACGACGTCCCGCCTCGTGCTGACGCCGGCCCGCCGGCAGGACTTCGCCGACTGGTCTGAGCTGCGCCGCGTCAGCCGCGATTACATTGAGCCCTGGGAGCCGTCCTGGCCTTCGGACGCCCTTACGCGGCGTGACTGGAACCGCCGCCTTTCGGCCTGGACCTCGGCGTGGAAAGCCGGCAGCGCCTATATCCTGTTCATCCGTCGCCTCAGCGACAATGCCCTGGTCGGCGGCCTCTCCTTCACGCAGGTGCGCCCCTGGCCGGCCGACAGCGCCAGCCTTGGTTACTGGCAGGGCGAAGGCTTCGAAGGGCAGGGCTTCATGCGCGAAGCGGTGTCCGCTGCCTGCACATGGGCGTTTCGCGATCTCGGCCTCTGGCGTATCGAAGCGGGAATCGTGCCTGAAAATGCGCGCTCGCGGCGCGTTCTGGAAGGCACGGGATTTGCTGAAGAGGGGCGGGCAACCGCCTATCTTGAAATCGCCGGCACACGCCGCGACCACATCCTTTTCGGTCTCGTCAGGCCGCGACCAGACCGCTAGGTATCAACCCCATGGCACTTGCAAAACCCGTCCAGGCTCAAGGCAGCTGGCACTGGCGCTCCGGGCCGGGCCGTCTCGAAATCGAGGCGCCGTCGGGTACGACGCTGTCCGAACTCGGCGGCGTCTGGTCAATCGACGCACTGGAAAAGATGCTGGAAGGCCTCAGCCGGGGCCGCCTTGGCCGCGTTTTCGCGCCGGGCGACGGGCCCGTCCGCTGCCCGCTGCGCCTGTCCAACGGCCATGACATCCATCTCGTCGGCGCCTTCATCAGCGAGACCGAGGCCCGCGGCATGCTGCTGACGGGAGAGGACTTCCCGGAATTCGACCCCGTAGACCTGAAGCCCGGCCCGGACCTCGTGCCCGTCTACCAGCCGATCATTTCGCTGCGCGATGGCCGCGTCGTCGGCTTCGAGGCACTGGCGCGCTGGACCGGGCCGGGCCTCACCACGCCGCCGAGCCGCTGGGAAGACCAGGCGCTCGCCTCGAACATGCTGATCCGCGCTGCGGAGACCCTGTCGGACCTGCGGCGCGAAGCCAGGCGCGACGACCTTTTCGTGCACGTGAACCTCACCGCGCGTGAGCTCACCAAGAGCACCATCCCGGCACTGATTGATGCGCTGACCACAAGTTACGCCTTGCCGAAGCGGGCGATCCGCATCGAGCTGACCGAACAGGCGGCGCTACGCGACGAGGCCAACTCGCTGGCCGCCGCAATGGCGCTGAAGGCCGTCGGCGCCGGCCTTGTGCTCGATGATTTCGGCACCGGACATTCCTCGTTCGCCTGGCTTGCGGACCTGCCCTTCGACAGCCTCAAGATCGACCACGGTCTCACCGCCCGCCTCGGCGAGGCGCGCACCGACACGATCCTGTCGACCATCACGCTGCTCGCCCAACGCCTCGGCATGTCGACCACCGCTGAAGGCGTCGAGAAACGCGAAGACGCCGGCCGCCTGCGCGCCCTCGGTTTCGACAATGCGCAGGGTTTTGCCTTCTCGAAAGGCATCGATGCGGAAGCGGCACTGAAGTTCCTGAAAGGCTGAAGCAGCGCCGCCAGGCAGACCCGGCCCGTCCTGAGACGTCGAAGGATGACCTGCACACAGCTTCACCAGCAAGGTCTGTCAGGCCGCCGCCAGGTCCCGCGCCATGAACAGCATCATTGGCCGCATGCGTTCCGGATAGTCCGCGAAAGGCGCCACATCCCTGAAGCCGAACGAGCGGTAGAGGCTGACCGCTTCCACCATGTCGCGGGTCGTGTCGAGGCGCATGGTCCTGAAGCCGTCGCGCACCGCGGTCTGCATCAGGGCCTCGCAGAGCTTGCGTCCGAGACCGCGTCCGTTGGCCGTACTGCGCACGAACAGGCGCTTCATCTCGCAGGTGTTCCTGTCGATTCGCCTGCAGGCGACGCCGCCCAGGATTTCGTGCGCATCTTCGGCGATCAGCATACGGCCATTCGGCGGCGCATACAGTCCGGTGAGGTTCAGCAGTTCCGCGTCAAGCCCCTGATGACCGAAAGCCATTTCGACCAGCCAGGGATCGTTGCGGTAGCGCTCGCGGCACCAGGCGACATATTCGGAAATCAGCCCGCCGAACGCGGCAACCTCCAGCGGCGCGGCGGCTTCGCGGATGGTAATGGCACCGTCCTGTTTCATGCATTCCCCGCGCCGGAGTGCAGCCGCGAGAGATCAACACCCAGCCGCGTCATGGCATGGCGCCATTTGTGCTCATGGGCGTCGCCAAACACGAGATCGCAATCGGGTTCGCACACGAGCCAGGCATTCTCCGCCAGCTCGCTTTCCAGCTGCCCTGCGCCCCAGCCGGCATATCCCAGCGCGAACACGGACTGGCGCGGAGCCGCCATGGAGGCGACCATGCCGAGAATATCCCGCGTCGCGGTCATGCAGATATCGCCGTCAACCTCCAGGGTTGCGCCATCACAGATTACATCATCCGTATGCAGTACAAACCCGCGCTCGGTCGCCACCGGGCCGCCTTCGAGCACCGTCACGCCGCGCAGCGAGATTTCCATCTGGATCCCCATCTGCTCCATCAGGTCCTGCAGGTCGACGCCCTCCACTGGTTTATTGAGCACGATGCCCATCGCGAACTCGGGCGTGTGGGCGCAGAGCAGGATGACCGAGCGCTCGAAGCGCACGTCGCCGATGCCCGGAAGGGCGATCAGGAGCTTGCCGGTGAGGTCGGTCTCGATCTGCATGCCTGCCTCCGGCTTCAAGGCTGGGCCACCGGGCGCGTGATTGCAAGTGAAAACCCTTGCAGGCCCGCCCGTGCCTGCCGCCGAGAGACGCCTTGCGGCTGCGCCCGCGCGGCCTTATCTCCGGCAGGCAACAAAGGAGACTGCCCCATGACCCTCAAAGTCGGCGACAAGCTGCCCGAAGCCACCTTCATGGAAATGACTGCGGATGGCCCGAAACCCGTGACCACCGCGCAGGTATTCGGCGGCAAGACTGTCGCCCTGTTTGCCGTCCCCGGCGCCTATACGCCGACCTGCTCGGCGCGCCACCTGCCGGGCTTCGTCGACAAGGCCAGCGAGTTCGAAGCCAGGGGCGTCCAGGAAATCGTCTGCACCTCGGTCAACGACGTGTTCGTCATGGGCGCCTGGGGCAAGTCCTCGCACGCTGAAGACAAGATCCGCATGCTGGCCGACGGCAACGGCGCCTTCGCGCAATCTATCGGCCTGGAGCTGGACGCCTCCGGTTTTGGTATGGGCAAGCGCTCGCAGCGCTACTCGATGCTGGTGAAGGATGGCGTCGTCGCCGAGCTCAACGTAGAGCAGGGCGGCGAGTTCAAGGTCTCGGCGGCGGACTACCTGCTCGCCCAACTCTAGGCCGGGCCGTTAACGAACCTTAACCGAATACCACCATGATCGGCCTGCCTGGGGAACGGGCAGGCCGATTTTGTATCTGGTTTTATTGAATATCGGCAAATCCTTCCCCATCTGAATCTCAGGTTACATCGTGGAGAGGGAACCCCGTGGATATTGTCATTTCAGCATTCCTGCTGATTTTCGTCGTCGTCATCATCGGCCTGTTCGGCGCGCTGAAGTTCGTGCCGCAGGGCTATAACTGGACGATCGAGCGCTTCGGCCGCTATACGCGCACGCTGGCGCCGGGCCCTCACGTCATCAATCCGCTGTTCGACCGGGTCGGCCGGAAAATGAACATGATGGAGACGGTGCTTGACGTGCCCCAGCAGGAAGTGATCACGCGTGACAACGCCATGGTCTCCTGCGACGCTATCGTGTTCATCCAGGTGATCGACGCGGTGCAGGCCGCCTATGAGGTCAACAACCTCGTCAGCGCCATTACCAACCTGTCGATGACCAACATCCGCACCGTGGTCGGCTCGATGGACCTCGACCAGGTCCTCTCGAACCGCGACGAGATCAACGCGCGCCTGCTCGGCACGATAGACGCCGCCACGCTCCCCTGGGGCGTCAAGGTCACCCGTATCGAGATCAAGGACCTCACCCCGCCGGCCGACATCACCGAAGCCATGGCCCGCCAGATGAAGGCCGAGCGCCTGAAGCGTGCGGAGATCCTGACGGCCGAAGGCGAGAAGCAATCGGCGATCCTCAAGGCCGAAGGCCAGAAGCAGTCGCAGATCCTGCAAGCCGAAGGCCGCAAGGAAGCCGCCTTCCGCGACGCCGAAGCCCGCGAGCGCGAAGCCGAAGCCGAAGCGAAAGCGACCGCCATGGTCTCCGAAGCGATTGCCAAGGGCGACGTCAACGCGATCAACTACTTCCTCGGCCAGGCCTATGTCGCCGCGTTCGAGAAACTCGCGACCTCGCCGCAGCAGCGCACAGTCATCATCCCGGCAGAATTCTCGTCCATCCTCGGCACCATTGAAGGCATCCGCGGGCTGACGGATTCGGCCAGGGCCGTGAACGCCGCGCCAAAGCCCGCCGGCAGCGCCGTGCCGCCGACCCGTACCTGATCGATCCTCCGCCTGCAGAAGAAGGCTATTTTCCATGGAACAACTGCTCTCCCAGATCACCTGGTGGCACTGGCTGGTGCTCGCCCTGATCCTTTTCGGCCTCGAAATGGTGACCAGCACCTTCGACCTGCTGATGGCGTCCATCGCCGCCGGCATGACGGCAATCTTCGCTTCGGTCGCGCCGGAATCGGCCACCGCCTGGCACGTACAGATCCTGGTGTTCATGTTTGCGTCGATCGCGCTGATCGTCCTCAGCCGGTCGGTATTCCCGAACATGCGCAAGGCGGCGCCGGAGCACCCGACGCTCAACAAGCGCATGGTGCAGCTTGTCGGTCAGCGCGGCGAGATCACGCGGGAATTCAATGGCGGGCAAGGCCAGGTGAAGATCGGCGACACCGTCTGGGTCGCCGAAGCAGCAGACGGTGAAGGCGCGCTGAACATCGGCGACCGGGTGGTCGTCGACTCTGCGCGCTCCAGCCTGGTGATTGTACGCAAGGCCTGAGCGGCGTTACTCCGTCCCCGGACGGCCCGCCTGTTTCGGGTCCAGTTTCGGGGCGGGCGCGAGCCGCATGACCTCGGTCTGGAACCGCTCGTCGTCATCTGCCAGCAGGTAGGGCAGGGCCTTGCAGATCGCCTCGCCGAGCGGGAGGAACCATTCGAGGTCGGCCTTCGGAAAATCGGACAGCACGTAGGGCATCACAAGTGACTTGTCGCCGGGATGGCCGACACCGACGCGGATGCGCCGGAAGTCCGGCCCCAGGTGCGCCGTGGCTGAACGCACGCCATTGTTGCCCGCCGCGCCGCCGCCGCGCTTCACGCGTACGCGCCCCGGCGCCAGATCAATCTCGTCATACATAAGCGTGACCGCTTCCGGTCCCACCTTGTAGAACGCGCACGCCTTCGACAGCGCCCGTCCGGACTCGTTGTAGTAAGTCAGCGGCTTCAGCAGCAGCACTTTCAGCCGGCCGTTCGCGGTGTCGATGGCCCCTTCGGAAATCTCGGAATCGAACTTCGCGCGCCACGGGCCGAAGCCGTGGGCTGCATGAACCCGGTCGAGCAGCAGGAAGCCGGTATTGTGCCGGTTCTTCGCATATTTGGCGCCCGGGTTTCCCTGTCCGGCAAGGATCAGCATGGCTCGCCTGTCCGTCCTTCATCCGCCCCCGGAATCAAGAGGCCGCCCGCTTGTGACGGGCGGCCTCCGGATTGTCCAGAAGGATCACTTCTTGCCGGCGGGCTTCGCAGGCGCCTTGGCCGGGGCAGCGCCCTTGGCCGCGGCAGCTGCGCCTGCGGCCGGTGCCTTCGCCTTGGCGGCCGGCACGGCGTCTGCCGAAGCTGCCGCTGCGGGTTCTTCCTCGGCCTTGCCACCGCGGCCTGCGATCGTGGCGATCGTGAAGTCACGGTCGGTGATGGCGGGGGTCGCGTCTTCCGGCAGCTTGATGTCCGAGATCTTCACGTTGTCGCCGACTTCGAGCACCGAGATGTCGGCCTCGATGTATTCCGGGATCCTGGCCGCCGGAACGTTCAGTTCGACCGCGTGGCGCACGATGTTGAGCGTGCCGCCCTTCTTCAGGCCGGGGCAGGCTTCCTGGCCCTTGAAGTGGACCGGAACCTCGACCTTGATGATCTGGTCCGGCTCGACGCGGCGCAGGTCCACGTGCCAGGGCTGGTCGGATACGGGGTGCATCTGGATGCCCTGCGGGATCACGAGCTGCTTCTCGCCCTTGTGGATCAGTGTGGCGGTCGCGTTCAGGAACTGGCCTGTTTCGATCGCCTTGATCACTTCGGCTTTCCTGAGATTGATGGCGACCGGGGCGAGATCGCCGCCGTACAGGACGCCGGGCACGAAGCCCTGGCGGCGGGCTTCACGGGCGCCGCCGGTGCCGACGCGCTCACGCACGTCAACATTGAATGAAATCTTTTGCTTGGACATCTGGTTTCCTTTCGCCCTGGACCGCGTCTTCCCCAGGGGAAGATCGGAACCTGACAGGTACGGCCTGGCGCCGTCCTTTGAAGGCGGCCGTATAGGGGAAGGGGAACGGGAAGGCAAGCGGGCCCCTTACCCCCGGAAACAATCCGCCACATCCCCCATCCAGCGCATCACCTCGTCCTTCTGCTCCAGCGGGGATTTCCCGTTGCGCACGAGGATCAGGTCCAGCTCCGGCACCATCACCGTATACTGCCCCTCATAGCCATTCGACGAGAAGCTGCCCGGTCCCGCCATGCCGAGCCACCAGTGGGCTCCGTAACCATAGGTCTCGGTCGGCGGCACCGGCGTCGGCGTGCGGGCATAGTCCGCCCATCCCTCCGGCAGGATGCGCCGCCCGTCCCAGACGCCGCCGCGCAGGTAAAGCATCCCGAAGCGCGCAAAATCCCGCACCGTGCAGAAGCAGAAGGACGAGCCGATGAACGTGCCGGCCCTGTCGAATTTCGGATCAGCCGACGCCATGCCGATCGGCCCGAACAGTTCCCGGACCATGAAGTCGCGGAACGCGTCACCGCTGGCGCCCAGCGCCTGCGCGGCAATCCGCGCCGCGATATTCGTCGTCCCGCTCGCATAGCTCCAGGCCGTGCCCGGAGGATGGATCAGCGGGAACTTCGCGGCAAACCCGCCGACATCTTCCTTGCCGGACCCGAACAGCATCTCGATCACATCCGAGACACCTGCATCGACATAATCCTCGGCAAATTTCAGCCCGCTCGACATCCGCAGCAGCTGGTCCAGTGTGATCGCGCGGCGCGGATCGTCCGCGCCCTGCCATTCCGGCACATCGGCCGGCGCGTGTATATCCAGCTTGCCCTGGCGCACGAGGATGCCGACCAGCGCCTGCGTCATGCTCTTGGCCTGCGACCAGGAATGATGCGTGCTGGTCACATCAAAGCCTGTCCAATACCGCTCCGCCACGATTCGCCCGCCCTGCACGGCCAGGAAGGCATGCGTCTCGCCAAGGCTGGCTGGCGCCGGATCAGTGAAGGCAAGATCAAGCAGCGGTGCAAGCTTCGCCGCCGTTGCCATATCCGGTTTGGCTTCCGGCCATTCGGTCGTCGGCCAGGGCACACCCGCAGGCTGCGAGGGAAGGGGCGGGAGTTTCGTCATCACAGCTTGTACACCTTCCGCGCCGTTGCGCTGAACATCGCCGCCTGTGCGGCCTCCGGGTAGTCCCTGGCGATTTTCTTCAGCCCGTTCCACAGCGTGCGGTAACTCAGCGACAGCCGGTCCACCGGAAAATTGCTCTCGAACATGCAGCGCTCCGGCCCGAACACCTTGATGGCATGATGATACCACGGCGCCTGCGCCTCCACGAATTCATCCGAGCCGGGAGGTTTCGCCTGGGTGTTCCAGCCAAAGCCATTGTCCGGCATCGCAAGCCCGCCGAGCTTGGCGTACACATTCGGGCAGGCCGCCACTGCGGCAATGTCATCCTTCCACTTCGCGAAGATCTCGTCCCGCTTGCCGGCATACGGGCCGACGCCCAGCGGCGTGCCGAAATGGTCAAGGATCATCACCGTGCCGGGCGCCGCGCGAGCGAGCGCCGCATAGTCCGCCAGCTGATGATGGTAGATCCAGGTGTCATAGGTCAGCCCGCGCTCGCCAAGGCGGGCAACGCCCCGCCGGAAATCCGCGTCCCCGAACAGGCCCTTCGGCGCGCGTCCCGGGATGCTCAGCGGCGCGCCGCTCTCGTCACGCGATCCGGAATGCCGGATACCCCGGAACAGGCCGCGCGCGCCAGCCTGATGCGCATCGAGGATGGCATCCAGGTCACCCCGGCGCAGGTCCGCATGCGCGACGATCCCGGCAATCTGTGCCTTCGAAGGCTCTTGCGCCGCCCGCAGCGCCGCCGCCGCCACGAACTCCGTCTCGCCCACCGGGAACAGGTGTTCGGGCCCATCCGTCCGGTAAGCCGCGCCGCACTCCATGAACACCGTCTGCACGACCCTGTGCCCATCCTGCGTGTCGCACCACAGCTCCTCGAGGTCATAGGACAGGTGCGGCTTCGGCCAGAGATGATGGTGCGGATCGACGATCTCGCGCGCCGGATCGACCGGGTCCTCACGCACCTGGCTCAGCCATTCTGTATTGTTGAACATGGCGGCGCACTCCCTTTGATTATTGTCTGCGCCGATCAGATCGCGCTCCTAGCGCCAAGTAAAGGCTTGATCGGGCCGGCTGAGTGCTGCCACATCACCTGAACACCGAGTCCGGGGAGGGACCAGATGGCCGACGCGCCCGAATCGTCAGACCAAATGCCAGACCGTAAGGGCTATTGGCCGGAGGTCATCCGCCTGACGCTGACCCTGCTCGCCGTCTGGTTCCTCGTCTCCTTCGGCGCCGGCATCCTGCTGCGCGAATTCCTCGACCAGTTTCATATCGGCGGCGCCCCGCTGGGCTTCTGGTTTGCTCAGAACGGGTCGATCTACGTCTTTGTCGCGCTGATCTTCTGCTACTGCGCCGCGATGAACCGCCTCGAGAAGAAATACCGGATCGAGGACTGAGGCATGGACTGGACACTGATCTGGGTTCTCGCAACCTTCGGCCTCTATATCGGCATCGCCCTCTGGGCCCGCGCCGGCTCCACCAATGATTTCTACGTCGCCGGGCACGGCGTCCACCCGGTCGTCAACGGCATGGCCACCGCCGCCGACTGGATGAGCGCCGCCTCCTTCCTCTCGATGGCCGGCCTGATCGCCGGCATGGGCTATGGCGGCTCAGTCTACCTGATGGGCTGGACCGGCGGCTACGTTCTGCTGGCGCTCCTGCTTGCGCCCTTCCTGCGCGAGTTCGGCAAGTTCACCGTGCCGGACTTCGTCGGCGACCGGTACTATTCCGGCACCGCCCGCGTCGTTGCCGTCATCTGCGCGCTGTTCGTCTCGTTCACCTATATCGCCGGCCAGATGTCCGGTGTCGGCATCGCCTTCTCGCGCTTCCTCGGCGTCGACTTCAATACAGGCATCCTGTTCGGCATGGCCATCGTCTTCGTCTATGCGGTGCTCGGCGGCATGAAGGGCGTCACCTACACCCAGGTGGCGCAATACGTCGTGCTGATCTTCGCCTACACCGTGCCCGCCATCTTCATCTCGCTGATGCTCACCAGCAATCCGGTCCCGCAACTCGGCTTTATCGGCAACCTCAGGGGTGAAGACATCTCTATGCTGCAGAAGCTGGACGAAACCGTGAAAGGCCTCGGCTTCGAAAGCTATCTGTCGTCAACCAAGACCAGCTTCGACATCTTCTGCATCACCGCCGCGCTGATGTTCGGCACCGCCGGCCTGCCGCACGTCATCATCCGCTTCTTCACCGTGCCGCGCGCGTCCGACGCGCGCCTCTCGGCAGGCTGGGCGCTCGTCTTCATCGCGCTGCTCTACACTGTCGCCCCGGCCGTCGGCGCCTTCGCGCGCCACAATATCATCGCGTCCGTCAACGAGACGACCTATGTGCCGGCAGCCGGGTATGCGCAAGGAAGCCAGCTGGTCAGCGAAGCCGGCGGGACGCCGAGCCCCGCCTGGTTCGCCAACTGGGAGACCACCGGCCTCGTCGCCTTCGACGACAGGAACGGCGACGGCCAGATGCAGATCCGGGGCCCCGCCGCGCCGGACGGCCTCGAGAACGAAGTCACCATCAACAACGACATCTACGTCCTCGCCAATCCGGAGATCGCCCAGCTTCCCGAATGGGTCATCGGCCTTGTCGTTGCGGGCGGTCTCGCCGCGGCGCTCTCCACGGCTGCCGGCCTGCTGATGGTTATATCGTCCGCCATCAGCCACGACCTCTGCCGCCGCACCTTCTTCAAGGGCATGACCGACAAGACCGAGCTGCGCGTCGCGCGGGGCGCCGCCGCGGCCGCCGTCATCGCGGCGGGCTTCATGGGCATCTATTCGCAGCAGCTCGCCTTCGTCGCGCAGGTGGTCGCCTTCGCCTTCGGGCTTGCGGCGGCGTCGCTTTTCCCGGTCATCCTGCTGGGAATCTTCTGGAAACGCATGAACCGCGAAGGCGCCATCGCCTCCATGCTCACCGGCCTGATCCCCACCTTCGCCTATATCTGGCACTTCAAGCTCGGCGCCGGAAAGGCCGCCACGTCGGAGGACTGGTTCCTCGGCGTCTCGCCGGAGGGCATTGGTTTCGTCGTGATGACCGGCTCGATCGTCGTCGGCGTCGCGGTCTCGCTCGTCACCAGACCGCCCCCGCAGGACATACAGGACCTCGTTGAGGACATCCGGATCCCCGGCAGCCGCCGCTCCCATGGCATTGCGGACTCAGGCATGGCGCCGGTAGACTAGGCCCAGCAAACCAGTCAGGCCCTCCCCATGAGCGATACGTCGAAATCCTATCCCGTTCCCGAAGCCTTCGCGAAGCAGGCCAACCTCACGCCTGAGAAATACCGCGAGATGTACGCCGCCTCGATTGCGGACCCCGTCGCCTTCTGGGGCGAGCAGGGCAGGCGGCTGGACTGGACGGTGCCCTACACTGAGGTCAGGGACGTCTCCTGGGAGACCGGCGACCTGCACGTGCGCTGGTACCATGACGGGGTCCTCAACGTCTCCGCCAACTGCCTCGACCGCCACCTCGAGACGCGCGGCGACAAGGCCGCGATGATCTGGGAGGGCGACGCCCCCGGCGAGACCTACACAATCACCTACCGCCAGATGCACACCGCCGTCTGCAAGTTCGCCAATGTGCTGAAGAAGCTTGGCGTGAACAAGGGCGACCGCGTCACCATCTACATGCCGATGATCCTCGAGGCGGCCTATGCCATGCTCGCCTGCGCGCGCATTGGCGCGGTCCATTCGGTCGTCTTCGGCGGCTTCTCGCCGGACGCCCTCGCAGGCCGCATCAATGATTGCGGATCAACCGTGATCATCACCGCCGATGAAGGCCTGCGCGGCGGCAAGACCGTGCCGCTCAAAGCCAACGTGGACCGCGCCTGCGAGATCGCCGGCGGCACCGTGAAATCCGTCCTCGTCGTCCAGCGCACCGGCGCCGGCGTGCCGATGGCGGAAGGCCGCGACCACTGGCTGCATGAGATCGGCAAGGACATCTCCGCCGATTGCGCGCCCGAGCCGATGAACGCCGAAGACCCGCTCTTCATCCTCTACACGTCCGGCTCCACCGGCAAGCCGAAGGGCGTGCTGCACACCACCGGCGGTTATCTCGTCTGGGCCTCGATGACGCATGAATACGTCTTCGACCTGAAGGAGAGCGACATCTTCTGGTGCTCGGCCGATGTCGGCTGGGTCACTGGCCATACCTACATCGTGTACGGACCATTGGCGAATGGCGCGACCAGCGTCATGTTCGAAGGCGTGCCAACTTACCCGGATGCCAGCCGCTTCTGGAAAGTCTGCGATCATCACAAGGTCACCATCTTCTACACCGCTCCCACCGCCATCCGCGCCCTGATGCGCGAGGGCGAAGGCCCGGTGAAGAAGGCGCACCGCAAGTCGCTCCGCCTCCTCGGCACGGTCGGCGAGCCGATCAATCCCGAAGCCTGGGAATGGTATTTCCATGTTGTCGGCGAGGGTCGCTGCCCCATCGTCGACACCTGGTGGCAGACTGAGACCGGCGGCACGCTGATCGTGCCGCTGCCGAACACCACCGTGATGAAGCCCGGCGCCGGCTCGCATCCCTTCTTCGGCATCCAGCCGGTTCTCGTCGACGGGGAAGGCAGGCGCCTCGAAGGCGCCGCCGACGGCAACCTGCTGATCACCGACAGCTGGCCCGGCCAGATGCGCACCGTCTACGGCGATCACCAGCGTTTCATCGACACCTATTTCACCGCCTATCCCGGCCAGTACTTCACCGGCGATGGCTGCCGCCGCGACGAGGACGGCTTCTACTGGATCACCGGCCGCGTCGATGACGTCATCAACGTCTCCGGCCACCGCATGGGCACGGCCGAGGTCGAAAGCGCGCTCGTCAGCCACGACGCGGTCGCCGAAGCCGCCGTCGTCGGCTATCCGCACGACATCAAGGGGCAGGGCATCTACGCCTATGTCACGCTCCGCCAGGGCGTCGAGGCGGACGACGCGCTGCGCAGGAACCTCGTCCAGCACGTGCGCGCCGAGATCGGCCCCATCGCCTCGCCGGACCTGATACAGTTCGCCCCCGGCCTGCCGAAAACCCGCTCCGGCAAGATCATGCGCCGCATCCTGCGCAAGATCGCCGAGAACGAGTTCTCCAGCCTCGGCGATACCTCCACGCTCGCCGACCCCGAAGTCGTCACCGACCTGATCGACAACCGCCAGAACCGCTGATGCCGAAAGGCGCCCGCTCAGATGCCTTTTTCCCAAAGTCGGCGCCATTGGTCCGGCACATGTTGCCGCGGCTGCGTCACCTGGGTCACGGACACCGGGCAGGACGCCGCCCGTGGCCGCCGCATCGACCAAGCCGCCGGAGGCAAGGCCCTGAACCGGAAGTATATGAGGGCGTGAACAGGACCTTCGCTGCCCGCGGCGCAGCAATGGGAGGTGAGGGGCCGGCGGCCTAAACCGCCGGCAGGTCCACTGTGAACCGCGCGCCGCCCTCTGTGCGGTTCTCCGCCCACACCTTGCCGCGGTGCGTGGCGATGATCTGCCTGACGATCGACAGGCCGAGCCCCGAATTGTTGCCGAAGGCAGTGCCTTTCGGACGGTCCGTATAGAAACGGTTGAAGATCGTCTCCAGCTTGTCCGGCGGCACGCCCGGGCCGGAATCCTCCACTGTCAGGCGCGCAATCGTGCGCGGGCCGTCATTCGTCTGGTCGAGGCGCACCTCGACGGTCGAGCCGCCCGGCGAGAAGGAGCGTGCATTGTCGATCAGGTTGCGCAGCACCTGGCCCAGCGGCCCCTCCCGCCCGCGCACCACAAGCTGCGCGCCCATCGTCGCATCCGTGAACGACACATGCACCGCGCTCTCGCCTTCGCCGATGCCTTCGTAGGTTCGCACGACATCCCGCACAAACCGGGCAATGTCGATCTGCTCGCTCGGCAGGCGGGTCATCTCCGCCTCAAGGCGCGAAGCATTTGAAATATCCGTGATCAGACGGTCCAGCCGTTTGACATCCGAGGTAATGACCTGCCTCAGGCGCGTTGCTGCGTCCGGGTCCTTCACCCGCTCCAGCGTCTCCACCGCCGAGCGGATGGAGGTCAGCGGGTTCTTCAGCTCATGCGCCACGTCCGCCGCAAACTGCTCGTTGGCCTCGATCCGCTCCAGCAGCGCTTCGGTCATGCTCTGGATCGAGGTCGCAAGGTCTCCGATCTCGTCGGTGCGCTGCGTCAGTACCGGCACGTCGATCTTGTCGGACGCGCCCGAGCGGATCCGGTCGGCCGCCAGCGCGAGACGCCGCAAAGGCCGCGCGATCCCCAGCGTCAGCAGCACGGAGGTAATGAACGCCATCAGCACCGCCACGCCGATGAACGGCACCAGCGCCGCTCGCTCGGCGCGGATGATCTCGTCGATGTCGCTCGCCTCAAGCACCAGTACGCCGACCACTGCGGAGACCCGCTGCACCGGCATCGACACCGAGATCACCCGTCTGCCCCGGTCCGAAAACCGCTGGCTTGCGGACTGCCCGCCCAGAGCGGCAATCCCGAATTCTTCCTCAAAGCTCTGTGAGCGGAGCGCTTCGGACGAGCGCCGCGGCGAGAAGAAATCGAACGCATTCCCCGCCCATTCGGAAAGGTCGCGCCCGGTGCGGGCCAGTAAGCCGGGTTTACTGAGCGGGGGCAGGGCCGTCACGTCGACGCGCTCGGAGAGATAATAGCTGTCGCCGATCAGTTCGCCTTCCGGCGTGAAGATGCGCGCGCGGACACGTTCCGGCAGGTTCAGACGCTGCAGCGTCTGGCGCGCCGCCTCGGCGCTGAGGCCGGGCTCCGGCGTCGTCGCATCATCCGAAAGCAGGCTCGAGAAAATCTGCGCCTGCGCCTCAAGGTCCTGCTGCTTGGAGGCGACGAACCCGGCGCGCATCTCGTTCAGCACCATTGCCCCGATGATCAGGATGGCGAGTCCCGCCAGGTTCGACGCAAAGATCAGCCGCGCAATGCGCGAGCCGAGGATGGTCGTATTGCGGCGCAGCGCGGGCCGGCGGCGAGGGGCGCTGGCTTCCGGCATCAACATGTCCCCGCCCGCCCCCGGCGTCTTCAGGCGTCGGCGGCGACACGCATCGAGACGATGCGGTCCGGGCTGCGCGGCGGCTCGCCCTTGGCCAGCGCGTCGATGGCGTCCATGCCTTCGGTCACCTCGCCCCACACGGTGTATTGCCCGTTGAGGAAGGCGGCGTCGCCGAAGCAGATGAAAAACTGGCTGTTGGCGGAGTTCGGCGCCGAAGTGCGCGCCATCGAGCAGGTGCCGCGCACGTGCGGCTCCTTGTTGAACTCTGCCTTCAGGTCGGGCTTGCTGGAATTGCCGGTGCCGGTGCCTTTCGGGCAGCCGGTCTGGGCCATGAAGCCCGCAATCACGCGGTGGAAGATGATGCCGTCATAAAACCCCTCGCGGGCGAGTTCCCTGATCCGGGTCACATGGCCCGGCGCCAGGTCCGGCCGCAGCGCGATTTTGACGGTGCCCTTGGAAGTCTCCAGCAGCAGCGTGTTTTCAAGGTCGGACATGGGTGAACTCCATCTTGTCTGGGTGTTATGTAAGGATCAGGCCCTTGGCTATTCAATCGCGGCTCTGGCGGCAAGCTTGCCCTGCATGTAGGGTGATAATCTGGGAACAGGCCGGAGTGCACAGAATTGGCTGAACTGGTCGGCAATTGTCTCGCCCTGGTGCTGGTGGCCGCCGGCCTGCTTTACCTGCTCTGGGCCACCGGGGTCACCTTCCCGTTCGCCAGTGAGCAGGCGCTGGCCCGCGCGCTGATCGGCCGGCGGGGCATCACGCGCCTGCCCTCGCGCGCGGCCTTTTTATATCTCGCCGTGCTGCTCATCGCGGCGGCCCTGGCGGCGTTCCTGCTCGGCGGCTACAGCCAGGCAGTGCCGCAATCGAAGCCCTTCCTCGCCCCGGTTGGCCTGCTGCTGGCGCTCGTCTTCCTCGGGCGCGGCGTCGCCGGCGTCCTGCCGGCTTTCGAACGTGCCGCGCCGGAACAGCCCTACCTCTCCCTCAACCGCCGCATCTATTCGCCGCTCTGCTTTGCGGCCGGCCTCGGCTTCCTGTTCCTGACCCTCGCCTTGCCGAACTGGAGCGCGCGCCTCAGCCAGATGCTGGGCTAAGCCGGTCCGGAAACGCCGCCAGCCAGTCTTGCGCCGATTGTCCGTCGCTGCCTTTCGTCTGCATCATCCCCCGGAAGTTCCAGTGGTTGAGCACTGCCGCAATGCGCGTATCGGCAAACCGGAACGCGCGCGGCACCCCGCCGCCCGTCAGGTATCCGGCGGCCTTGACGTAGTCTGACCGGTCATAGGCCGGCGGCTCGGCGTCCACATGCAGCACCAGCGCCGCCGAGGCCGGCCGGCCGTCGCGCGCCGTGATCCGGCTCACCGGCTTTGCCACCGGGTCCGCGCCGACAATGAACACCTCCGCGTCAGACGCGCCCGCCGCGCGCAGCACCGTGTCGGCGCCCCAGCTATGCCCGATCAGCGCCAGCGGATGGCCGGCGCCGGTCAGCTCGGCCGCCAGCTGGCGCGCCGCCGTGATCTTCCAGTGGGGCAGGTAATGCACCTGGCGCTTGCCGCGCACAGCGTCCCGGCGCGCCTCGGCATACGAAAAGACGAGGCGGGAACTCTCGTCTCCCGCCCCGCCGATATAGATCTCTGCAGGCTGCTTACTCGGTATAGCGATAGCCGACGCCATACAGGGTTTCGATTGCATCGAATTCGTCCGTCACTTCGCGGAACTTCTTGCGCAGCCGCTTGATGTGGCTGTCGATGGTGCGGTCGTCGACGTAGATCTGGTCGTCATAGGCGGCGTCCATCAGCTGGTCGCGGCTCTTCACATAGCCGGGGCGCGAGGCCAGCGCCTGCAGGATCAGGAACTCGGTCACTGTCAGGCGTACGGTCTTGCCGTCCCAGGTACAGGCATGGCGATTGGGGTCCAGCACCAGCCTGCCGCGCACGATCGGCTTGGAATCGCCCTCCTCGGGGCCCGCCACACCGCCGCGCGCCCGGCGGAGCACCGCCTTCACGCGCTCAGCCAGCAACCGGTTGGAGCAGGGTTTGCGCACGAAATCGTCGGCGCCGATGTTGAAGCCGATCACCTCGTCGATCTCTTCATCCTTGGAGGTCAGGAAGATGACCGGCAGCTCGGACGTCTGGCGCAGGCGGCGCAGCAGCTCCATCCCGTCCATCTTCGGCATCTTCACGTCGAGGATGGCGATATCGGGCGGGCTCTCTGTCAGCGCGGGCAGGGCCGCTTCGCCGTCATGATAGGTGCGCACCTGGTAGCCTTCCGCCTCGAAGAACATCTTGAGGGAGGCCACGATGTTTTCGTCATCGTCCACCAGTGCGAGTGTCGTCATTGCCTTGTCCTTCTCGGCCAGCCGCAAGCCAGATGAGGCTTCGGTCCGCTTCGCAGAAGGTTCAATCACAGCTCGGTTCATTTCAAAAGCCCTCCATTGGTGGAGCGTCAACAAAATCAATGGAGTGCGGCGCCCCTTTGCCCGGATTGCGGCGCTCTCGCGATTCATTGCGGCGCAATCCGCCGCAAGTGTGAAGAGTGGGGGCGGGCGGAGGGCGGCTGCGCCGCCCTCGACGGGCGCAGCCGCCCTGAGGGCCCGCCTCCCGCTCTCTCCCCATTCCCGACCTGAACGGGTCGTCTTCCCGGTTCCGCCAGAGGCGAAGACCGCAGGCCCGGCCCTTGCGCCTGCAAAAATCAGCCCTGCCGGAAAACAGGTCTCATCCCGATCAGGCGCCTGCAGAATACTTCCCCGGTCCTTGCGCCACACCTCCGCCCACGGAGCTGTACGCCGTGGGTGATGGCGCAGAAGTTTCCCCAACCCCGATCCCCAGTCGGCCAGCACCTGATGCCCCCGGCCTGAGTTCACGGCCGGCGCCTGGAGCGCGTCCGCCCGCCCGCCGCCGCCGATATCGCCGTGATAACCTGCGAACCAGCGCTGCAGATACACGCTTCGGCCGACGCGGGTTTTCTCCTCCCCGAGAGCCTCCCACAGTGTCGCCGGAAAACCGGCGCGGCATTCGTCGATCGCCGCCGCATGGCGTGCGGCGCCCGCATTGCTCGTAAGCCGGCGGTCCTTGAGCCGGTAGCGATCCCTGTTCCAGGTCGGGAAGCCGGACTTCAGCACCTCGCCCGCGCCGCGCTGCGCGGCCGTGTCAACACGGCGGCATAGGTGCCAGCATAGGTGCCGGCATAGGTGCCAGCATAGGTGATGGGCGCCGCCCGGTCGATGGCGCGGCGGGCGCCGGTCTCGTAGCGAGTGCCCCTGCCATAGCTGACCCAGGAGGCGCGGGCCTGATCGGCGTGCAGGTCCTTCCCGGCCTGCGGCGCCTCATCGCGCGGGGCGCGGTAGCAGAGGCGGAAGCCTTCGCGGGCGCGCTCAGCATGGCGCCGGCTGACGATGCCTGCCACGCTGATGAAGCCGGCCAGCCGGCGCGCTGCAAAGGCGCCCCGGCTGAACCCGAAGATGCAGATCCCGTCGCCTTGCTCCCAGACGAAGGCGAGCCGCAGTCAGGTCTCGACGATGATGTCTTCGGGACCTTCCCCGAAAGCGCCGCCGAAAAGGCGCATCGTCCGGCAGATCAGGTTGCCGAAGAAACCCGCCTCTTCCGGCGCGCCGACGCTCGGGGCGACGCCCTGGCTGCAGATGACGTTCTGGGGAATATGCGTGCCATCCGGCAGCGTTTCCTTATGCGCCGCCGAGCGGGCGATGACCGCGATGCTGGTATGGGCGGCCTGTTTCAGGGTCTGCGAGGCGGCGTCCATGCTGATAATGATGCGTTTCATGCAGTCCCGGCCACCCTTATGCGCTCCCCCAAGCCAGTGGGCAGGGTGGATTACAACCGGGGCAGGCGGAAGACGGCGCCTGCGCAGGCAGTCCTACCTGAACCACTCCGCCAGCCAGGGGGCATGGTCTGCCACGAAAGTGGCCGCAAAGCCGGCCCCGGTGATCAGGCCGAAGATAAGGATGCCCAGCGCCGTGACCCAGCCGAGCGCCAGCGTCGCCCCGCCCAGCATGAACACGCCGTCGCGTTGCAGGAGACCGACGGCGGCCACCGTGATCGCCAGCGACGGGATCGTATTGGTGATCGGCAGCATGATGGTGATGGCCGCCAGCGCAATGATCAGGCCGAGGATCCTTTCCCCCGCCCCATGCGCGACGAACCGCCAGCGCGGGCGCGACAGGCGCTCGGTCCAGCGCAGGCGCCTGGTGGCGAAGTCGGCAATCGCCGTCAGCCATTCCGGTTTCAGCCTGGCGCGCATCGCTGCGCCCGGCAGCCAGGGCTCGTTGCGGCCGGCGACGATCTGCAGGCCGAGCAGGAAGATCGGGACGGCGATCAGCTGCGCGCCCGGCAGGCCCGGCACGAGGCAGGGAATGGCGAGGATCAGGATCAGCAGGCCGAACGCGCGGTCATCCAGCGCGTCGACAACATGCCCAAGCGTCTGCGGCGCATCGCCTTCAGCGCCGGCGATCTCGACGATGGCATCGATGAAACTGCCCTGCGGCGCCGCTTCAATGTTCACCGGAGGGGATTTTCCGGACATGGTCAGTGCGCCGCCGCCCAGGTCTTCGCGGCTTTCGCCTCGACGACGAGCGGCACCGACAGCCTGATGGCCGGGCCGTCGGCGTTCGACATCGTATCCTGCGCGACCCTGATCAGTTTCCCGGCTTCCTCTTCGGGGCACTCGAACACGAGTTCATCATGCACCTGAAGCAACATCCGTGCCTTGAGGCCGGCGCTCGCGAGCGCGTCGGGCATCCGGATCATGGCGCGCTTGATGATGTCGGCGGCGGTGCCCTGCAGGGGCGCGTTGATCGCCTGGCGTTCGGCAAACGCGCGGGCAGGGCCCTTGGCCTTCATGTCCGGCAGGTTTATCTTCCGGCCGAAAGCCGTGCGCACGAAACCGGTCTCGCGCGCAAAGTCCTTGGTTTCGTCCATGTACTGACGAATGCCGGGGAAACGCCTGAAATACTGCTTGATGTATTCGCTGGCCTCGCCCTGCGGGATGCCGAGCTGGCGGGCGAGGCCGAAGCCGGAGATGCCATAGATGATGCCGAAATTGATTGCTTTCGCCTGGCGGCGCACCATCGGGTCCATGCCCGCGACCGGTACGCCGAACATCTCGCTGGCGGTCATCGCGTGGATGTCCAGCCCATCCTTGAACGCCTGTTTGAGCGCCGGGATATCCGCCATATGGGCGAGGATGCGCAGCTCGATCTGCGAATAGTCCGCTGAGACGAGCACATTGCCATCCTCGGCAATGAAAGCCTCGCGGATCTTGCGGCCCTCTTCCGTCCGCACCGGGATGTTCTGCAGGTTCGGGTCCGTGGAAGACAGGCGCCCTGTCTGCGCGCCCGCCATCATGTAACTGGTATGTACGCGGCCCGTTTCCGGCTTGATTGCGGCCTGCAGCGCTTCGGTATAGGTCGAGCGCAGCTTCGACAGCATCCGCCAGTCGACAATCGTGCGCGCGAGGGCATGGCCCGCATCGGCGAGTTCTTCCAGCACGTCCGCATCTGTCTGCCATGCGCCGGTCTTGGTCTTCTTGCCGCCCGGGATGTTCATCTCGTCGAACAGGATTTCGCCCAGCTGCTTGGGCGAGCCGATATTGAACGCGCGCCCGGCCTGCTCATGCGCCTGTGCCTCAAGGCCCGCCATGCGCTGCGAAAAATCCGCAGACAGGCGCGACAGCATCTGCCGGTCCACCTTGATGCCCGCCTGTTCCATTGCGGCGAGCACAGGCACCAGCGGCCGTTCCAGCGTTTCGTAGACGGCGGTGACTTCTTCAGTGCGCAGACGGGGCCTGAGAGCCTGCCACAGACGCAGCGTCACGTCGGCGTCCTCGGCCGCGTACTCGGTCGCCTTGTCGAGCGCCACTTGCGCAAAGGTCTTCTGTGTCCTGCCGCTGCCGGCGACGTCCCTGAACGAGATCGGCTTGTGGCCGAGATAGCGTTCGGAGAGTTCGTCCATGCCGTGATTGTGGACGCCGGCGTTCAGCGAAAACGAGATCAGCATCGTGTCATCAACCGGCGCGACGCGGATGCCATGACGCTTGAACACGCTGAGATCATACTTGATGTTCTGGCCGATCTTGAGGACGGCGGCGTCCTCCAGCATCGGCCTCAGAACCTGGAGCGCCTCTTTCATCCTGATCTGGCGCGGCGGACCGGCGCCGAACATGTCACCGCCGCCGGCTGCGACATCCGGGTCCACATGGGCCAGCGGAATGTAGCAGGCCTCGCCCGGCGCGAGCGCCAGCGAGACACCGACCAGTCCGCCGCCGACCGAATCCAGAGCGTCGGTTTCGGTGTCCACGGCGACCCAGCCCTGCGTGATGGCGCGCGCTACCCAGTCTTCCAGTGTCGCCAGATCGCGGATGCAGACATATTTCGTGCGGTCAATCGCGGCAGCCTCAGGCGCTGTAACGTCGATCGCGCCGTCCTTCTCCATCTGCTCGCGCACCCGGCGCGTGAGGGTGCGCAGCTCCATCTCATCAAGGAAGTCGATCAGCGTTTTCGGATCGGGGTCCTGCACGGCCAGGTCTTCGAGCGGGACGGTGAGGGGCACGTCATCTTTCAGCGTCACGAGGCGTTTCGAGATCCGCACCTGGTCGGCAAACGCGATCAGCGTCTCGCGCCGTTTCGGCTGCCTGATCTCGCCGGCGCGCTCCAGCAGCGCCTCGACGCTGCCGAATTCGGTGATCAGCTGCGCGCCGGTCTTCACGCCGATGCCCGGCGCGCCGGGCACGTTGTCCACCGGGTCGCCCGCGAGCGATTGCACATCGACGACATGTTCCGGGCCGACGCCGAATTTCTCGATCACATCCTCGCGGCCCATCAGCTTGTTCTTCATCGGGTCGAGCATCAGCACCTTGCCGGTGATCAGCTGCATCAGGTCCTTGTCCGAGGACACGATCGTCACGCGCGCACCTTTGGCCTCGGCCTCGCGGGCATAGGTTGCGATGATATCGTCGGCCTCGAACCCGGTCAGCTCGATGGCATGCGCCGCGAAGGCGACCGACGCCCGGCGCACCAGCGGGAATTGCGGGATCAGTTCCTCCGGCGTCTCGGACCGGTTCATCTTGTACTCAGGGAAGAAGTCGCTGCGGAATGTCTTGCCCGAGGCATCGAAGATGCAGGCAAAATGGGTCGGTCGCTCGGCGCCTTTCAGCTCCTCCAGCATCTTGAACAGCATGTTGCAGAAGCCGGCGACTGCGCCGACGGGGAGCCCGTCCGACTTGCGCGTCAGCGGGGGCAGGGCGTGGAACGCCCGGAAGATATAGGCGCTCGCATCGATCAGGTAGAGATGGCTTTTGTCGGTGACGGCGGCCGTGGCCATGGGCGATTCCTCTGTGCTGGGGAGGGTTTAGCCGCTGCATGCGGGCACGTCACCCTGAGCCGGGACGCGAGGGCCGGATTAAACCTGCGTTATCCGGGCAGGATTCCATTCTGCGCCGTTCAGAAGTGTGGTAGAAATGTGACATGCAACAGGATCTCGTCTTCCCCGAAGCCGTGGACCTTGCCCCGCCGGTGCAGAAGCCCGCGCTTAAGGCGCCCTGGCATCTCTTCCTCATCGGCGCCGCCGCGGTGTTCTGGAGCGGGCTCGGCGTGTTCGATTTCCTTGCGACCCTGACCCGCTTTCCGCCCTATATCGACAGCCTGCCGGAAGGCGCCCGGGCGCTTTGGACCAGCCTGCCGCCGTTCGTGTTCGGCATCTGGGCCCTGTCGGTTTTCTCGGCTTTGACCGGGTCGGTCCTGCTGCTGAAGCGCCGGCTGCTGGCGCTGCGTGTCCTGGCGGTCTCGACCACCGCGACGATCGTCACCATGGCGCTTACCTATTCCCGGCCGGGGATCGACCCCGGGTCCGAGCGCGTGTTTGCCGTGTGCATTATTGTCGTCTCGCTGCTGATCCTCAACTACGCGTTCGACCAGGCCAGGCGCGGCATCCTGCGCTGACGGATCAGGCTTTGACGATCGGTTTGATGTCATCAAGGCGCGGCGCTGCATCTTCAGACAGCTGCAGGTCAAACCGGGACTGAAGGTTCATCCAGAAATCCGGCGAGGTATTGAAGGCGCGGGCAAGCCGCCGTGCGGTATCTGCCGAAATTCCCGACTGCGCGCTGATCAGTCGGGTGACGCGATTTGCCGGAACCCTGATGATCGAGGCGAGCTGCGAAGCGCTCAGGCCCAGAGGCAGGAGGAACTCCTCCTTCAGGACTTCTCCGGGGTGCACAGGGGCAAGCTTTGGCATGGCGCTGTTCCTTTTAATGACAGTCAACGATTTCAACATCGTGGGCACCATCCGGCGCCCAGACAAAACAGATGCACCACTGATCATTGATCCGGATCGAGTATTGCCCGGCGCGGTTTCCCCTGAGCAATTCGAGCCGGTTGCCGGGCGGACTGCGCAGATCGTCCAGCCGCATGGCGGCATTCAGCATTTCCAGCTTGCGCTGGGCGACCCGCTCAATCTGAACAAATCGCCTGGAGCGACGGCGATTGAACAGGCCTTCTGTGCCTTCACAGGCAAATGACCGGATCATGGTTTTACATAGTATGTAACGACCGCCAGAGCAAGCCCGCGCGCTGCCGGGGCGAGCTGCGTTGGAGATGGGTGCGAACCTGCGTAGGCTGGCGACTTCCGGACAGGACGACCTCCATGACCTAAGACGCAACGCCGATCGGCGCGAAAGCGGGTTGGCATATCTGGCCGGTCGGGATTCTGGCCGTGGTGTGGAACGGGTATGGCTGCTTCGACTTCATGATGAAGACGACGCGCATGTCCCGCCTGTTCGGCGCAGTTCGCGCAAGACATCCAGACTTACTGGTACAGCATGCCGTGGTGGATGTTCGGCCTCTGGTCGGTCGGCGTGTTCGGCGCGCTGATAGCGAGCCTCGCGCTGCTGATGCGCAGCAAGACCGCGGTCACCCTGTTCGCCGCCGCGTTCATAGCCTCGGCCGCCAGCTTCTATGTGCGCTGGCAGGAAATCGTAGCGCCGCCTGTGAAAGGCATGGAGTTCATGCCCTTGGTGATCCTCGTTTTCGGGTTCGCCCTGACGGGCTACGCCTGCTGGCAATCTAGCCGAGGCGTCTTGTGCTGAGGGCAATTCCGTCTAGCCTTCCCGCCAACGAAATCGGGAGGACGGCATGATTAATGAAAAGAACCTGACCTGGGTGCTGCGCAGGCGGCCGGTGGGGGATTTGCGCGAGGGTGATCTGGAGCTGGTCGAGAGCGCGCTGACGCCGCTCGAGGACGGGCAGGTGCGGGCCAAGACGATCTACCTGTCGCTCGATCCGACGAACCGTATCTGGATGAGCGACATGGACGCCTACCTGCCGCCCGTTCAGATCGGCGATGCGATGCGCGGCGGCGGGCTGAGCGTGGTGACCGAGAGCCGCTTCGACGGCCTCGCGCCGGGCGACATCGTCAATACCGGGCTTGCAGGCTGGGCCGTCTACAACACGCTGCCGGGCGCGGCGCTGACGAAACTGCCGAAGCTGCCGGGCGTTCCGCTCACGGCTTATATGGGCCCACTGGGCGCGACCGGGATGACGGCGTATTTCGGGCTGATGGATATTGCCAGGCCCAGGTCAGGCGAGACGGTGGTCGTCTCTGCGGCGGCGGGCGCCGTCGGCTCGATGGTCGGGCAGATTGCGAAGATACAAGGCTGCCGCGTGGTTGGCATCGCGGGCGGCCAGGACAAGTGCCGCTGGCTGACGCAGGTGGCGGGCTTCGATGCAGCGATCGATTACAAGTCCGAAGATGTCGGCGCCATGCTCGACAGGCACTGCCCGAAGGGCATCGACATAAATTTCGAAAATGTCGGTGGACGGATCATGGACGAGGTGATGGCGCGGCTCAACGACTTCTCGCGCATGCCGCTCTGCGGGCTGATCTCGACCTATAATGCCACCGATCCGGTACCCGGCCCCTACAACTTCGCGAACCTCCTGATGCGGCGCACGCTGGTGAAGGGCTTCATCGTCATCGACTATTTCCCTCGCTTCCCGGAAGGCATCCAGCAGATGGCGATGTGGCTGATGGAAGGAAAGCTCAAGTTCGAGACCGATATCGTCGACGGCTTCGAGAAGGCGCCGGCCAGCCTGTCTCGCCTGTTCGAAGGCAAGAACCTCGGCAAGCTTGTGGTCAAAGTGAGCGACGAGCCGGCCTGAGGGGCGGTTCAGCCTGCGTTCACGCGCACCCCAGGCAGGATAACTCCACGTGAATCGGTAGCCTGGGCGTTAATGATGACGGGGATGTGCGCGCGTGTGCGCCTCTGGGTGGCGGGCGCCGGGGCGCTCGCGCTGGCAGCTTGCACGTCTACGGATATGGCAGCCTTTGCGGCCGGGTTGCAGATGGCGGCGGACGACATGTCTGTCACCCTGACCATGGTTCCGGCCTGGGAGTGCGGGGTCAACGCGCAGGGCTATGCCGTGTGCGACGATACAGGGGACGGTTATGCCGACCGCTACGGCGACCCGGACTATGAGTTTGTGCACGGATGGAACTACGCCGTGGCAACCCGGGTGAACGACTATGGCGAGGCCTTCCGGTATGATGGCAGCTGCGATTGCTGGCGGCGGGAACCGTCGCTGGATACCTATCCTCAATAGGACGGGTTTTCGCCCTGCCGCATCCGGCTTGCGCTCCGGCGGCGGGGCTGATCTTATACAATCGTGTAACGTTGGCTTGGGAGAGCGGGATGCGTTGGCGGCCTCTGACTGTACTGGCGCTTCTTCTGGCCGCCTGGGGCATGGGCGCCGCGCAGGCCCAGGTGAAGGCTGAGGACGTACCGCTGGAGGAATGGGCGGTCGGCGTCCTCGCAGCAGACTGGCGGGCGAGCGACGGCACGCCGATCGAAGCCTTCGAGAATGCCCGGCGGGACCTGACCAGGGCCTTTGGCGAAGCCGGGTTTGATCCTGTCAACATTGCGGACCTGTCGCTGCGGCCGCGCTGGCTCGGCGGTACGTCCCTTGTCTCTGAGCTGGCTTTCGCGGCCATCGCGTCGCGGGCGCAATCGGCGAAAGCCGGATGCCTGCTTTACTTTACATCGCACGGGTCGCCGGAAGGCATTGTGCTCGGCAGCGAGGGCCTGCTCAGCCCGTTGCGGATGGCCGCGTTGGTTAACGAGTGGTGCGGCGAGCGGCCGACCGTCGTCGTGGTCTCTGCCTGTTACTCGGGTGTCTTTGTCCCGGCGCTGGCAGCGCCGAACCGTATGGTGATGACAGCGGCGCGGCCCGACCGGTCCTCGTTCGGATGCAGCGCCGATTCGGATTACCCTTATTTCGATGCCTGCGTGATCAAGTCGCTGCCGACCGCAGATGACTTCGTGCACCTCGCGAGTATGACCCGCCGGTGCGTGGCCTTCCGGGAGCAGGCGGAGAACCTGATGCCGCCGTCCGAGCCGCTCGTTCACATGGGCGCGGATGTGGAAGACCTGTTCGTCTTCCTGAACTTCGAACGCCCGGCGCCCTGACAGCGACGACCGTCAGTTCCCGGACAATGCCTTGAATGCGCCTTCGAGGTCGCGCTTCAGGTCGCTGGTCGCTTCAAGCCCGATGTGAAGGCGCAGCAGCGGGCCCGCGCGCGTTTGCGTCCAGCTGCCTTTCATCCGCTCGAGCTGCTGGTCGCAGGGGATGATGAGGCTTTCGAACCCGCCCCAGGAGAAGCCGAGCGAGAACAGCGACAAGGCACTGAAGAAGCGCTCCATGCCGCCTTCCGGCGGCGGGTTCAGGATGACGCCGAAGAGACCGTTGGAGCCTGTGAAGTCGCGTTGCCACAGCGCATGGTCCGGGCTGGCGGGCAAGGCGGGGTGCAGCACGTCGGCCACTTCCGGACGCTCTGCGAGCCAGTGCGCCATTTCCAGGCCGGATGCTTCGTGCGCCTTCAGCCGCGTGTACAGGCTGCGCAGGCCGCGCAGCGCGAGATAGGCATCGTCCGGTGCCAGTGCGATGCCCCAGTCTTCGGATGCTGCCGCTATGCGGGCGGCGAGGCCATTGTCGCGTGTCATCACGGCGCCGCCGAAGGCATCGGCATGGCCGACGGCGTACTTAGTCAGCGCCTGGACGGAAATGTCGACACCCAGCGCCAGCGGCTGGTGCAGCAGGCCTGCGCCCCAGGTATTGTCAAGGATTGTCCGTATGCCTCGCTGCGAAGCCGCGGCGACGACGGCGGGCGTGTCCGTGATTTCGAAGGTGAGCGAGCCGGGTGCTTCAAGGAAGACGGCCCTGGTGTTGGGACGAAACAGCGAAGAAATCTCGCCGCCGATGCGCGGATCGAACCGTTCGGCGTCCACACCCATGGCTTTCAGGCGTCGTTCGCAAAAGCGGGCGGTCGGACCATAGGCACTGTCAGTGAAGAGCAGGTGGTCGCCGGAAGAGACGAGGCTGGCTATGGCCAGCGCGCACGCCTGCAAGCCGTTGCTGGCGAGCCGGGCGTGCCCTGCGCCTTCAAGCTCGCACATTGCCGCCTCGAGTTCGCGGTGCACCGTCAGGCCCATGCGGCCGTAGGTGGGCTTGGCGCCGTAGAGGCCCGCTTCATCCCGGAACAGGACGGTGGACGCGCGCTCCAGCGGCGGGTTCACTGTGACGCGGCCGAGACGGTCCGCGCGCGTATGGATGAGGCGCGTTTCGGGAGCGGCCTCGTCCTTCTTCACGCAGGCGCCTTCGCGATCGGCCGGGAGGGGGCGGACGCCCAGTCGGTCCATGAACCGTCATAGACGGCAACATCCCAGTTGCCGAGGCGGGCAAGGGCGAGTGCGGTGATCGCGGCGGTGACGCCTGAGCCGCAGGTGGTGACAGTGGGGGCGAGCGGATCCCTGAACAGGCGGCGCAGGCCTTCCGCCGGTTTCATGTGGCCGTCCTCGGTGATCAGGTGGCTGCCGGGCAGGTTGACGCTGCCGGGGATATGGCCCGACGGGAGGCCGGCGCGCGGTTCGGGATCGCGGCCGGAGAAGCGGCCATCCGGGCGCGCATCGATGATCACCGTGCGGGCGGTGCCGACCAGGTTTTCCAGCGCCCTGGCGTCCGTCACGAGATCGCTGCGCACGCGCGGCGTGAAGTGGCGTTCGCCGGTGACCGGAGGCATGTCGTCGAGCGCCCCGCCTTCAGCGACCCAGGCGTTCAGGCCGCCATCCAGGACGTGCACGTCCTTATGGCCCATGACGCGGAACATCCACCAGGCGCGCGCGGCAGCGAAGAAATTGTTCTGGTCGTAGATGATGATGCGGTTGCCGTCGCCAAGGCCGAGGCGGCGCACGCGCGAGGAGAACTTCACGGCGTCCGGCAGCATGTGAGGCAGGTGCGAGGCGGTGTCGGCGATGTCATCGATATCGAAGAATGCGGCCCGGGGAATGTGACCGCGCATCCAGGCCTGACGCCCTGTCTCGGGCGGGTTCGTGAACGGGGCGAACCAGGTCGCATCGACCACGCGCACATCCGGCGCTTCGATATTCCTGAGCAGCCATTCGGCGCTGACGAGGGGGTCACCGGTTTCCATGTCTTTATTTCTCCATCCAGGACGGCACGGGCAATCCTTTTGCGCGCAGGAACTCAGGATTATAGAGCTTGGACTGGTATCGGTTACCGTAATCGCACAAAATCGTCACGATGGTGTGGCCGGGGCCGAGGTCCCTCGCAAGGCGGACAGCGCCGGCGACGTTCACGCCGGCTGAGCCGCCGAGGCAGAGGCCTTCTTCTTCGACCAGGCGGAACAGGACCGTCAGGGCTTCGTCGTCGCAGATGCGGTAGGCCTTGTCGACTTCGATGCCTTCAAGGTTGGCGGTGATGCGCCCCTGGCCGATGCCTTCGGTGATTGAAGTGCCTTCGGCCTTGAGTTCGCCGGTCATGTAGTAGGAATAGAGCGCAGCGCCCCCGGGATCAGCGATGCCGATCTGGATTTCCCGGTTCTTTTCCTTGAGGGCGAGGGAGACCCCGGCGAGCGTGCCGCCGGAGCCGACGGCGCAGATGAAGCCGTCCAGCCTGCCGCCGGTCTGCCGCCAGATTTCCTGAGCGGTCGTGGCATAATGCGCGCGGCGGTTCGCCTGGTTGTCGAACTGGTTGGCCCAGATCGCGCCATTCGGCTCGCTGGCGGCCAGTTCTGCGGCGAGGCGGCCGGAATAGCGCACATAGTTGTTGGGGTTGGCGTAGGCGACAGCGTCCACTTCGATCAGCTCGGCGCCGAGCAGGCGGATGGCGTCCTTCTTCTCCTGGCTTTGGGTGCGCGGCATGCAGATCACGACGCGGTAGCCCAGCGCCCTGCCGACAAGGGCAAGGCCGATGCCGGTATTGCCTGCGGTGCCTTCGACGATGGTGCCACCCGGCCTCAGCTGGCCGGAGGCCTCGGCTTCGCGCACGATGCCCAGCGCCGGACGGTCCTTGACCGATTGGCCGGGATTCAGGAACTCGCACTTGCCGAGGATCTCGCAGCCGGTCTCGTCGGATGCGCGTTTCAGGCGCAGCAGCGGCGTGTTGCCGATCAGGTCAACGATCGATCGGTGGACGGTCATGGACGGGCATTTCCTGGCAGGTTCCGGAATTTTCCCAGCCTTAAGGGGCTGCGCGGCCTGCGGCAACGGGTTGCCGGGGATTTGATCCAATGGGGCCTGAGGCGCGTAATGAACGAGAATGCAGAAATTGAGGCTGACACGGCATGCTGTTCACGCGGGATGACACTTACGCGGCGTTCATGATGGACCATGCGGCGGGCAATCACCCGGAATCGCTGGCGCTGGCGGGCGACCTGCACATGATGCTGTCGCCCGCGGCGGCGCGCGAGGCGTTTGCCTGGTCGATCATTGGCGGGGCGCTGCTGGAGGCGGAGGACCCCGAGGCCGTTGCGGCGCAGCCCGAACCGGAGCGCAGGTATCACAAACGCAAGCGGACGGGTGCCGGTGCGACCGCCATCCTGGATGCGGCGGTGCAGGATGTGACCTGGAAACGCGGCCTCTTTGGCCTGTCATATCTGCCGGTCGGGGTGCCAGGTGGAAGACTGATGAAACTTTCGCCGGGGCAGAGCGTTCCCAGGCATGCGCATACGGCCATCGAAGCCACACTGGTTATCCAGGGCGAGCTGCGTGACGAATTCGGACACTACCGGAAAGGTGACCTGATGCTGGGCGAGCCCGGCATGCGCCACAAGCCGGTCGCCGCAGGTGACGAAGCCTGCATCTGTTATGTGGCTGAGCCACCCCGTTTTGCCTGGAGACTGCAATGACTGCACGGCGCGCACTGATTTCGCTTTTCCTTCTGGCCTCAGCCGCCCTTCCGGCTGGCGCCGAGCTGTCGCCCAAGGCCTGGCAGCCAAGGTCCGGCGACGTGATCAGCTTCAACGTGCTGCGCGAAGGCAAGCCGTTCGGCAGCCACGCGGTGAAGTTCACGACCGATGCAAACGGCGCTCTGGTGGCGACGACCTCGGTTTCACTGAAGGCCGGTCTCGGTCCTGTGACGGTATTCCGCTACAAGCTCGATGCCACGGAAACCTGGTTGAACGGCCAGCTTCAGAAAGTATCGGGCACCGTCAATGATGACGGCAAGAAGCGCTCCGTGACCGCAACCCGCAAGGGCGACGCGCTGAATGTCAGCGGCACTGATTTCAAAGGCGTGGCACCGGCCGGGATCGTCCCTGCGAGCCACTGGAACTTTGCCCAGACATTGACCGGCAAACTGCTGTCGACCGAGGACGGCGAAATCCTCAGTGTGAAAGTGGTCAACAAAGGCCGTGAAGCGATAAAGGTTGGCAAGAAGACGATAGAGGCGAACCGCTACCTGATGGATTCTGCGCTGGACGTGGACCTTTGGTATGACGATGACGGACGCTGGGTGAAACTCGCGTTCGAGGCGCGCGGTCAGCAGATCGAATACGTGCTCGCCGACCTCTACTAGCAATCACCGGAGGCGGGGATGGGTGTTCTGAGGCTGGTCCTCGGCGATCAGCTGTCGCCGGACCTTTCGTCCTTGAAAGAGGCGCAGCCAGGCGATCTGGTGTTGATGGCGGAGGTTGCTGAAGAAGCGACCTACGTGCGTCATCATAAGAAGAAGATTGCCTTCCTCTTTGCCGCGATGCGCCACTTCGCAGAGGAATTGCGGGCTGCGGGGCTCAACGTTCGCTATGTGCGCCTTGATGACCCCGGCAATCAGGGCTCATTGCGGGGCGAAGTCGCCCGTGCGCTGGAGGATGACCCGGTGCTGAGCGCGGTCATCGTCACCAGGCCCGGAGAGTGGCGCCTGTTGCAGGACATGGAGACGTGGTGCGACCTGATGCCCGTGCCGGTCAACCTGCTCGAGGATACGCGCTTCATCGTTCCGCTCACGGATTTTTACGCCTGGGCGAAGGGGCGCAAGCAGCTGCGGATGGAGTTCTTCTACCGCGACGTGCGGCGCAGGACGGGCCTCCTGATGGACGGGCAGGAGCCGGCAGGCGGCCAGTGGAATTTCGATCATGACAACCGCAGGCGCCTGCCGAAATCGCTGGCACCCCCCCCGCGCTGGCTGGTGCCGGCGGACGCGCTGACGCAGGACGTGATCGCTCTCGTGGCCGAGCGTTTCCCGGACCATTTCGGCGACCTCGAGCCGTGGGTGTTTGCCACCACCCGCGCCGGAGCCGAGGCGGCGCGGGATCATTTCATCAGCGAAATCCTTCCCGGCTTTGGCGACTGGCAGGACGCGATGGCGAAGGGCGAACCCTGGATGTGGCATTCGCTGCTATCGGTCTACATCAATTGCGGCCTGCTGGACCCGCTGGATGTGTGCCGCCGGGCGCAGGCCCAGTGGCGCGAGGGGCGCGCCCCGCTGAATGCGGTGGAAGGCTTCATCCGGCAGATCATCGGCTGGCGCGAGTATGTCCGCGGCATCTACTGGCTGAAGATGCCGGGCTACGGGCAGACCAATGCGCTGAACGCACATCATCCGCTCCCGGATTTTTACTGGACGGGCGAGACAGGCATGCGATGCATGGCCGAAGCGATCGGCCAGACCAAGCGTCACGCTTATGCACATCATATCCAGAGGCTGATGGTGACCGGCAATTTCGCGCTGATTGCAGGCCTCGATCCGGCGGCGGTGAACGACTGGTACCTGCTGGTCTATGCTGATGCCTATGAGTGGGTGGAGCTGCCGAACACGCATGGCATGGCGCTGTACGCCGATGGGGGGCTGATGGCCTCGAAGCCCTACGCTGCCAGCGGAAATTACATAAACAAGATGTCTGATTACTGCGGCAGCTGTGCCTATGACGTGAACGCAAAGACAGGTCCCAAGGCATGCCCTTTCAACTACCTCTACTGGGATTTCATAGCGCGAAACCGCGAAAGTCTCGCCGGAAATCCCAGGATGGCGCTGATTTACAAAGCGCTGGACCGGCTGGATCCGGCAGCATTAACAGCCATGCGCGGCGAGGCTTCAGCCTATCTTGCGAGCGGATGCAGGCCAGGTTCGTGAACGGGCGGTAAACACCAGCCGGGCAAGTTCACGCAATGCGGTTCCGGAAGGTTTAAGCTGTTGTGCTATCCCGGCATGTGAAGAGCCTCTTTTGAAGGGGCCGGAGAGACACGGATGGAACAGCAGACCCCCTCGCCGGCGACTTTCTGGTCGCTGAGCGGGCTCCTCCGGGATATTCCTGTTCCGGAAAAGTACCGCCCGGGCCTGCTCAAGAAGCAGATCGATACCGCAAGCAGCATGGTTTTTGTCCTGCTGTTCGCAAACCTGCTGAACCTGGCCGTTGTCCTTCAGTCTTTCCGCCAGTCCGAGGCGGGCAGCCTTCTCGCAATCTGGGGCTTCTGCATCATTTTCATCACCGGCCTTGCTGCACTCCGGCATATCCGGATACGCAGGGCGAGCATCCATGGGCGCCTGGCGCAGGCGCATGTTGATGCGATGTCCAGAGCCGCGCTGATCATCGGCCTGTTCTGGGCCGCCGCGCCCCTGCTGGTGATGCGTTTGGCTGACGTCCAGGCCCAGATGGTCCTGGCTATCGTGCTGACCGGCATGATGTTTGCTGGAAGCTTCCTGCTGTCACGCCTGCCTGGCGCCGCCTTGTCCCTGATGACCCCGATCGGCGTGGGGCTCGGCCTTTCGATGCTGCTGCAGGAGGGCGCTGCATACCAGCTCCTCACGGTTCTTATCGCTGTCTACCTTGGCGTCCTGTTCTTTGCGGTCCGCTGGTCGCACAGGCTGTTCGTGGAACAACACCTCAGCGAGGCCGCGGTTCAGGATCAGACCCAGGTGATCGGCCTGTTGCTCCGTGACTTCGGGCAGAGCACATCGGACTGGCTCTGGCAGACCAATGCCGACGGCCTCCTCGAAGAGATACCCCTGGTGTTCGACACCGGTTGCGAGCCTGCCGGTTTCATGAGGACGGGCGCTCTGCTGTCCTCAATGTTCGAGCCGTGCGAGGGGCGCAAGGAACTGGAGGCGGCCCTTCGCCGTCTTGAGGGCTTCCAGGATATCGTCCTGAAAGTCGAGGACGGCGCCGGCGAAATGTGCTGGGTGTCGCTGACCGGCAAGCCGATCTTCGAGGGGCATGAATTCCGCGGCTTCCGCGGTGTCGCGGCCGACATCACGAAGTCGAAGCAGATCGAAGACCGCATGGCGCGCATGGCGCATTATGACAGCCTGACCGGACTGCCCAACCGGGTGAGCATGCAGGTTCATCTCGAGAAGGTGATGCGCCGGCCGCACGCGCCTGATAAGGTGCGTGCGCTCCTCTGGCTCGATCTCGACAACTTCAAATGGGTCAACGACACGCTGGGCCATCCGGCAGGTGACGAGCTGCTCCGGCAGGTATCGTTGCGCCTCAGCAGCATGGCCGGGACGGCCGACATGGTGGCGCGGCCCGGCGGCGACGAGTTTGCGATGATCGTCGAGCGGCCGGCAGGCGGCGCGCTTGAGGAATTCTTCGGCCAGCTGACCGAGGCGATGCGCGCGCCTTATGATATCTGGGGTTCGACGGCGCACTGCTCGGCCTCATTCGGGGTGCGCGTGTTTGATGCCTACACGAGCGATCCGTGCGAGGTGCTGAAGCATGCGGACCTTGCGCTCTACGATGCCAAACGGACCGGCAAGGCGCAGTGGTGCATGTTCACCCAGAAGATGGAAGCCTCGGCCAGGGCCCGCGTGCAGGTAGAAGCTGAGCTTGAGCGCGCGATAGACAATGATGAGCTGCGGGTTTTCTTCCAGCCACTGGTTGATGCCCGGTCACACAGTATTGTTGGTGTGGAGTCGCTCCTGCGCTGGCGCCATCCGGTGCGCGGTCTCGTATTCCCGGACGAGTTCATCGGTCTCGCTGAGGACTATGGCCTGATCACGCGTATGGGTGAGTGGGTGATCCGCGCCGCACTGGCGCAAGCTGCGCGCCTGCCCGATCATGTGAATGTGGCCGTCAACATCTCGCCGCTGCAATTCCATTCAGCGACGCTGATGGCAACGATCGTCAACGCGCTCGCGGCCAACAATATCGCACCCAGCCGTCTGGAACTCGAGATCACCGAGTCCGTGCTGATGACGGATACGGAGTTCACACTCAGGCGCCTGCACCAGATCAAGGATCTTGGTGTCCGGATATCGCTTGACGATTTCGGGACGGGGTATTCGTCGCTCAGCTACCTGCGCGCGTTCCCGTTCGACAAGATCAAGATCGACCAGAGCTTTGTGAAGGATATCGATTCGTGTCCTGAAAGCCGCGCTATTGCAGTCGCCACGCTGACGCTGGCCAGGTCGCTCGGCATGCGGTGCACGGCCGAGGGCGTCGAGACGCTCTACCAGGCTGACTTCCTGCGCGATCATGGCTGCGATGAGCTGCAGGGCTTCTTTATCAGCCGCGCGCAGCCGCTGGACAACCTCGCGCACCTTGTCGAGGTGCGCCCTGCAGATGATCTGCCCCGCGCCGTCGTCGCGATGCCCGAGGTGAGTTCGGACGCCAATGTGCTGGCATTTACCAGCGAGAAGCGCGCCTAGACTCTCTCAGGGCGTGGCCTAGTCCGGCCCGGGTGCAGGTTCGGACTCGGCCGGGCGCCTGCGGCCGAAAATCCCTCCAAGCGCATCACGCGCTGCTTTTTCCGCGGCGTCTTCGAGTTGCTTTTCGGGGCTGCCTGAAACGGGCGTCTTTGCGGGCGGCGCCGGATCGCCGGTTCCTGACGCCGCGGGCACCGGGCCGGTTTTCGCGGGCATGCCGATGATACCGCCGATCACGTCGGCGGCCCCGCTCGCCCCGCGCCCGGTGATTTCGTCCACCAGCCTGCCCTTGAGCTCAGCCTCGAGCGCCGCCTGCACCCCTGAAAAGTCAGGCGTGACCTTCAACTGGTTCCAGCTGCCGGAAAGGCGGACCGGTACCGGAATGCCGTTCAGCTGTACAACCGAGCCGGCGCCCTGACCGGTCTTGTCGATCGCGGTTGCCAGCCTCAGGTCAAGCTTCTGCCCGCCGATGTCGATGCTGCCGGTCCCGTCGATCCCCAGGGCAGGGCTGATGAGTTTCAGCAGGTCGACATTCGCGACGCCGTTCCCGATCTTCAGCAGGCTGTCGAATTTCGTGAAGTCCGTCTCGGCGGTGGGTGAGAGCACGTTTCGGAAGTCGAGCGTGTTCAGCTTGCCGGTGGCCAATGCCTGCTGCAGCGACTGCGCGCTGCGCACGAGCTGCGTGACGTTGATGCCCTTGAGGGCGCCTTCGCTGAGATTGGCGGAGACTTCGCCATTGAGGCCGCGCATCAGCGCATCGAGGGAGTCGCCGCGCGTGGCGGCGTCGATCTTGAACGCGCCGGTACCGGCGAGTTTGTCAAACCCGGCGAGTGTGCCGAGAAGGCTCGACATGGCGACGCTGTCACCCTGCATGGCGAAGGAGACTGCGGGAACGGCGGACGCCGCATCGACCGTTATGCGGCCTTCCCAGTTGCCCCCGAAAGCCTTGAACTTCGACAGGTCGGCTGCAAGCCTGCCATCCACCAGTTGCGCCGTGAGCACGGCATCGGTCAGCTTCACGCTGCCGAGCGTGATCTGCGCGGTGGTCAGCTGGAGGTCTGCGTTGGCGGCTGACAGGCCCGCGAGATCAAGCTTGTCCCTGCTCCAGGCTTCCAGCGGCCTGGCGGCCTGAGGCTTCTGGTCGGCCGGGGCGAGGAAAGGCGAGAGGTCCAGCGAGCCCATGTTCAGCCTGCCGGTGAGGCGCGGCCTGGGCCCGGTCAGATCGATGCCGGCATTTCCCCTGGCGGTGATCGCGTCAAGTTTCATGTCCAGCGCCGCAAAGGCGATGTTCGTGAAGGTGCCGCTGACATCACTGGTCGCCGAGAAGGTCTGCATCGTGGAGCCCGGCGCGAGTTCGATGTCGGCCGCGGCGAGGAGGGCGCGCAGCTGCTCGCTCGAGGCGGTCAGCTTGCCTTGAAGGGCGCCGGGGCCGGCCAGTGCGACATCACCGGTATAGCTCGCCTGGAGCAGGTCGCCGGCGTGCCTGAAGTCGATCGCGGTGAGCTGCAGTGCATCGGCCGCGCCGGAAAGGCTGCCACTGAAATTCACTTTCTCCAGTGCCGCCGCGGCGGGGATTTCGACGTTCAGCTGCCTGGCGAGTTCACCGGCCCCCGGCGTATCGAATGTGAGCTTGCCATTGAGTTGGGGCACGACGCCGAGCGCAACGGCGCCGGTATAGCTGGCGTTGATGAGCGGGCCTCTGACTTTCAATTTTCCGAAGTCGAGATCCGGCTCGCCCAGCTTTCCGCTGACTGTGCCTTCAATGTCCAGGGCGCCGAGCGGGGCGAGGTTGACCGGCAGCTGCAGGCCCGCGAATTTAGTCAGGGCGTCAATCCTGGGCGCGTCGAACGTGAAATTGCCGGTGATCACCGGTTCGGGGGCGAGGTTGATCCTGCCGGTGAAGCCGGTCCTGGCGAGTTCGGAGGACTGGGTGAATTTCCTCACGTTGATCGCCAGCGTGTCGAGGGCGCCGGAAACATCGCCTTCGGCGTTGATCCTGCCGAGCTTGGCAAGGTCGAACGGGACTTCGACGTTTGCGTAGTCGAGCAGCGAGCTGACGGATTCAGAGCTTGCCGAGAACGCGCCGTCCAGTGCGGGCACCTCGCCGAGCGTGACGGTGCCATTGTAGCGGGCCTTGACGAAGTCGGTGCCGATCGTCGCTGTGAGCGTCGCGGGCTGGCCGGTCATTGCGGCTTCGAGGGAGTCGAGATTGGCCTGGATGTCGAAGCGGTGGCTCTGGAAGAAGCCTGTCGCGTCAAGCTCGAACGGTTCGTCCAGTTCAGTCATCGCGGCCGTCAGATCCAGTTCGCGCAACTCGTAGCGCGCGCCCGCCCCGTCGTCCTGGTAGGTGAGGCTGGCATTCTCGAGGCGCAGTCGCTCCACGGCGCCGTTAAATCCACCACCCTCCGCGCCCGCCCCTTCGGGCGGCGCCGTGTCCTCGAGCACCCAGTTGGTGGTGCCATCCGCCTTTCTCTGCAGCGACACTGACGCATCGACAAAGGCCAGCTCATGCACTTCGACGCGCTGGCCGAACAGGAGCGGGGCCCATTTGACGGCGCCGCGCAGTTCGCCCGCTTCGATCATGTAAGCGCCTTCGAACCCTTCCGGGTTGGCGACCTTCATGCCCCCGACACTGGCCGCAATGCGGGGGAACAGGGAGAGGCGGACCTCGCCCTCGAGCGTGACCTTGCGCTGCAGGGCTTCGCCCGCCGCCCGCTCGATCTGGGCGCGGTAGACGGATTTCGGAATCAGGAACGGCACAGCCATCGCCGCGCCGATCAAGAGAACAAAAATTCCAGCTGCAATCAGGGCAATATGTTTCATGGTCCGAATCCCTCTGCAGGTTTCATTATCAGATGACCGGATACTATGTCCCTTGAATGGCAGCTGAAGGGCAAATGGCAGGAAACAGGCCTTTTTCAGGGTAATACAGGGCAGCCATC